>WNFO01000868.1_pt1 | contig 34884 bp, 25 predicted proteins | sample 5400251 | NCBI WGS metagenome assembly WNFO01 (sample SAMN13153354, study PRJNA577476) | soil metagenome | isolation source: 100 cm saprolite under Madrone tree | place: USA:California | collected 2016-06-14
TCGTGGCCAATGTTGCCAGCGCGTATTTCCAGCTGCGGGCGCTTGATCTGCAACTGGAGATTTCAAAACGTACGCTCAATTCGCGGCAGGAATCGCTCAGGCTGACACGAATCCTGGCAGACGGGGGCTCGACGTCGCTGCTCGATGTGCGCCAAGCCGAACAGTTGGTTTTTACGGCAAGCGCGGAGATTCCAGTTCTCGAACAGCAGATAGAGCAGCAGGAAAATTTTCTCAGCATTCTGCTCGGTCAGAATCCAGGCGACATACCCCGAGGTCAAACACTCGCCGAGCAGCGCCAGCCTCCCGAAGTGCCGCCCGGACTTCCGTCGTCTCTGCTCGAGCGTCGACCCGACATTCAACAAGCCGAAGCGCAGATGGTTGCGGCAAATGCGGAGATCGGCGTGGCACGTGCCGCCTATTTTCCTCAGATCTCGCTGAGCGGCCGGTGGCTTCCAGAGTTCTGCATTGACCAGCTTGTTCACCGGACCTGCTGGCGCTTGGAGCCTCGGCGCCTCACTCACTCAACCAATCTTTACGGGTGGCCGGCTACGCTCGCAGGTGCATCTCGCGGAGGCGCGCCAGCAAACGGCTGTGCTTTTCTACCAACAATCGATTGAGGGAGCCTTTCGCAGCGTCTCCGATGCGCTGGTGGCTTACCGCAAGACGCGGGAATTCCGAACACAGCAAGAACTACTCTTCCGGTCAGCCGAGGACGCGGCGCGCCTTTCCCACATGCGCTACAACGGTGGTGTCACGGGCTATCTGGAAGTCTTGACCAACGAAACCAACGCTTTCTCTACGGAGCTTGGCCTCGCGCAGGCACAGCTCAATGAATTGTTGGCTGTGGTTCAGCTGTACCAAGCCTTGGGCGGGGGCTGGCAGCAATAGCGCGTGCGTCCTGGTCCCGTCACGCGGCAAGTTGCGCTCTTCCAATCCGTTAACTTCGGCAGTTCAGTTCCCACGATTCTAATCGGTCGGATTGCTCTACCTTCACCTGGCTCAAGCCCACCGAACACTGTATCAACCAGCGCGTCGATAAAATGCGTCAGATATCACTCCATTTTTGGTCGTAACGCTAACAAAACAAACGAAATTCGGTCCGTGCGAGCGGGTCAGTGAATTAGCAAACCGCCGACTTAGAATCTCCTATAAGCGTATGGGCTGGTCTAGATTCCAGCCAGAAAGTTGCTACCCTGCCGTTGAGTTTCCGGCGCGCTATGTCCGACGAGCTGACGACGTTTATCTCAATTTATCCCACTAGGCTGCCAACTGTGCCCAAACCACCCACAACGAGCCGAACGCCACCTTTAGTTCTCAACAACTTCCAGCGAGCCAGGGCGCAATCACCCGCCTTGAAAACCACCGCCTCTCGGATTCGGCCTTCGTCGGTTTGTTGGAGCGAATCAAGCGACGCCCAAACAGAAGGGAATCGACAGAATATCCGCCCGGCCCCAAGAGGAAAAGAACAGTGGTAAAAACGTGAAGCAAAAAAGTTCGATCAGGACCAAACAATAAAACAATCTGACCCATTCCCAACCTTAATGTGAGTAATAGGAGTTGACTGCGGGGCTTACAAGAGATATCATGGCCATGATAATTAACGTGGCCGTGGTAATTAACGTGGCCGTGGTAAAATTATGCCAGGCCATCACCCAAATTCATCGGTCGACAACGAGGCCCAACTCGGGCGGATCGTGGCCAACCTGTTCCGTGACGACGGCTGGGAGGTTCTCGAAGAGCCCCGCGAGAAGAATGTTGCGCCGGACTTCCTCGTGTCGGGACGCGGGAAGAAATTCGTCGTAGAGGTAAAACGGGCTTCGGAGGGGCGCAAGGATCGCGTGATTCCCTTGCTCTCGCAGGCCGCACTGGAAGCGGTCCATTATTCCCGAGTCATCCCCGGTCACCCAGTCCCCGTCGCGATTGTGGGCGCAAACCGTATTCCGGATTCCGTTGCCGAGGAAGCGAAGCAATTTGTACGGGAACGGGCCCCGGAAGTCGCAGTTGGAGTGCTGGACCTCGATGGCCTTCGATTGTTCGCCGGCCATGGCTTGGAGTCGCTGAGTTCAGCGAGGCGTCCGCAGAGCGATCTCCGTTCGCCGAAAGTGCGCGCGCCGCAGCTGTTTTCCGATTTGAACCAATGGATGCTCAAGGTCCTTCTGGCTCCTCGAATTCCCGATGCGTACTTGTCGGCCCCGAGAGGCCGCTATCAGGGAGCATCGCAGCTGGCGGAAGCAACTGGCGTTTCCGTGATGAGTGCATTTCGTTTCGTCGAGGAGTTTTCGAAAGAAGGCTTTCTCGAATCTGGTCCGGGAGTATTGCAGCTAGTTCGGTTGAGAGAATTGATGAACCGGTGGGTTGCTGCGAACCAGCGACGCGTTCTGGAAATCCCGATGCGTTGGGTGCTTCACCGTGGAAAAAAGGCGCTCGGGAGCGCACTTCGTTCCTACCAGTCGGACCAACGGATGCCCTCTCCGAATCTCGCCGGTCAGCTTTCGCCGCCACGGCCGCGTTTGTGCCTCGGGTTGTTCGAAGCGGCCGAGGCGCTCGGCGTTGGGTTTGTGCACGGGGTGAAACCATATGTTTATCTGGAGCGTTTGGACGCGGAAGTTCTGAAGGATTTGGGCCTTTCGGGGGACGCCGAGGAAAAAGAAGCAGACCTCTTTGTGCGCATTCCAGGGGATCGCGAGAGCGTCTTTCGTGGAGTTGTCCGAAAAGACGGTGTGCCGGTGAGTGATATTCTCCAGGTCTGGCTCGATGTCGGACAGCATCCGTCCCGAGGTAAGGAACAAGCGGATCTTATCTGGAGAAAAATTCTGTCTTCGGCACTTGAGTCGTCCGAACCATGATCGAACAGAATCCTGAACTCGAAGCGTTTTCGAAATTCATCGTCGCGATTGAGCCCTGGCTCGGCGAGGTCGTTCTCGTCGGGGGATGGGCCCATCGACTGTATCGTCTCGATCCCCGCGCGAGGAAACTCGACTATCTTCCGCTGACGACACTGGATGGCGATGTGGCCGTACCACCCAAGCTCAAAAAGGAAGAATCGACTGTGCGCAAACGGCTGCTGGAAGCCGGCTTCGAAGAAGAGTTCATCGGAGAGGATCGTCCGCCGGCGACGCACTATCACTACGGAAAAGGCGGTGGATTCTACGCGGAGTTTCTCGCGCCACTCGAAGGGAGCGAATACGATCGGAGCGGAAAGCGGAAGGCAACGAAGGAAGTGGGGGGCGTTTCGTCCCAGCTGCTTCGCTACATCGAGATTTTGCTCATCTCTCCATGGAAGGTGGAGTTAGGCGAGGAAAACGGTTATGCGCTATCACCGAAGCGGACTGTACAGATAGCCAATCCGGCGAGCTTCTTGGCACAAAAAATCCTCATCCACCCGCAACGCGACTACAAAGACAGGGCCAAAGATCTGCTGTACATGCACGATACGATCGAGGTGTTCTCGGAAAATCTGGACGAATTGCAAAAACTCTCCCGAAACCATGTTGCGCCAAAACTCCATGCGCGGCGGATAGCGGAACTGCAAGGAGCGCCGGAGAGGCTCTTCGGCAAGGTCGATGACACGATTCGGGAAGCCGCTCTCATGGCCGCGGGACGAAAGCTCAGTCCGGAAAGACTCGCCGAAACAGCGCAAGCCGGATTGAAAGAAATTTTTGGAAATAAGGCTGTGTAAGGAAATCCTCGGAATCACATCTCTTGGGTTCTCGCCGCGGAAGAACCAGCGAGATGCTGCGCTTGACATCCCGCATTGGGTGGTTCACCGAAGAGGCGCTTGTATTCGCGCGTGAACTGGCTCGTGCTCTCGTAGCCGACTTCGAGAGCAGCTCTTGTCGCATCCAATCCTTCGACGAGCATTCTCTCTCTGGCACCCATCAAGCGAAGTTGTTTTTAATATTGCAGCAGAGCAACAGCCTCGGATGAACGCATCTCCATCTTGATCGCTGCACTCACCTGCGGTTGTAAGCGAGGGCCCGAATGTCGTTCTTTCGAATTTTCCACGCACTCTGTCCGACGACCTAACTGTCTTTATCCCAATCTATCCCAATAGGCTGCCAACTGTGCCCAAACCACCCACAACGAGCCGAACGCCGCCTTTAGTTCTCAACAACTTACCAGCGAGCCAGGGCGCAATCACCCGCCTTGAAAACCGTTAGACTCGCAAGGGTCTCGGGGGGTTCGAATCCCTCCTCCTCCGTTGAGTCACGATTAATTCCTCAATTCTCTCACCAGTTCGATAAGGCGCTTGGTAGACCGGAAATCGGTTCTGCGCTGCGGGCTTTCAGTAGTTCTTTATTCCAAGAGCCGCTGCCCGCGGCAACCTGCGGAAGCGAACGGCACCAGGCTTCGATGCAAGCAAGCCTTCCCAAATTGCAGCGCGGAAGTGTTTAACAGAATCCTCGCCTTCGCCCGGGCGAATTCGCGCAAGAAGGCACCGAAAAATGCGCGAATTCATGTAACTTATCTGCGGCACTCTTCACATGGGATTCACGGGGGTAGGGATGAAGCAAAAGATGGTCGTTCGGATGTTGCTTGCTAGCGGAGTTTTCTTGATTTTCTCTCTGCTCGCGACCGGTCAGACGGCGACAAAAGCAAAAACTTCGGCGGACTCAGCGCTGCCGATCGCAGTATCGGGGCATGAGGAGCAGCTGGCAGCAGCGACTCGCGAACGAGTGAAAGCACTGGGGCCGAAGACGGACAACTTGGGAAATGTCTACATCACGATTGGAAAAGGAGCACCGCACAAACTGATTGCCGTGGCGATGGACGAGCCGGGATACGTCGTTAGCGGAATAACCGAAGAGGGATATTTGCGCGTGCAGCGTTTGCCGCAGGCCGCAGTCACTCCGGTTATCGATGTGCTGAATTTCGCGCAGCCTGTCTGGGTGTTCACGCGCAGCGGCAAACGAGTGAACGGAGTTTTCGCGGGACTGAGCGTTCACTTGCAGCCAGGACGTGTGGGCGGCCCGAAAATGAATCATCCCGATGAATTGTTCGTGGACGTCGGAGCAAAGAACGCCGCGGAAGTTGCTGCCGCGGGCGTAGACGTGCTTGACGCAGTTGCTACACAGAGAAACTTGCTTCCGGTTGGCAGAGAGGAAATCAGCGGGCAATCTTCCGGGGACCGAACGGCGTTGCTGGCGATGCTGGGATTGATCGAGAAAGCGCGGCCAAATGAAATTAAGGGGACGCTTACTGTCGCGTTTGTTGCGCAACATTGGACAGGAGGACGGGGAATGAATCGGTTGCTGACCGAAGTTCATCCCAACGAAATGATATTTGTGGGACACGTCGCGGCAGGCTCGCCCGTGGATAACCCGGCCGGGGCCACTGCAGCGGTTGCACAAAAACTTGGCAGTGGAGTTTTGATTGGAACGGCGTCTACGGACGGGGGTGCCGGGGATTTTGTTGGCGAACTCAAAGCACTGGCAGAAACGAAACAAATTCCAGTGACGGTGGTTTCCGCGAATTTGCCGCGCATCGCCGGCTACGTACCCGGCGCGGAGTACCCGAAGCGGACTGTTGAAATTGCAATGCCGACACTTTGGGCGGAAACCCCGGCCGAGACGGTGAACAGAAAGGACGCAGCGAACCTGTTTGGGCTGCTGGCGAATTACGCTGGGGTTAATTCGAACGAAGAGATAAAGCCGGAATATTCAACATACAAGAGCTTTCCCGGCACGATCGAAGACCTGGTGATGGCGTACGGAGCAAGCGGACACGAAGCCGTGGTTCGTGAAAAAGTGAAGGAACTGCTTCCCGAGTGGGCACGAAAGGGAACGCGGACGGACAATGCCGGGAATTTGATTTTGCATCTGGGCGATGAGAAGCGCAAAGCGAAAACGCCGCGTTTAGCGTTCCTCGCACACATGGATGAAATTAGCTACGAAGTGAAGAAAATCGAGGACGACGGGCGAGTCGAGCTGGCGGTGCTGGGCGGCGGTTACACGCAATATTTTCTGGGCCACACGGCTTTGTTACACAAGTCCGACGGCAGTGTCGCGGGAGCGGTGATGGAATTGCCGAGTGGATGGGACAAGCCTGGATTCGAATGGCGGCAAAATCTCCGCTCAATGGATGAGCCGGCACACGCGTATGTAGGGACAAGTTCGCGGGAAGAAACAGAGAAACTTGGAATTAAGGCGGGCGACTGGGTGACGATCGAAAAGGCATACCGGCCTCTGATTGGAACTCGCGCGGTCGGGCGGAGTTTTGATGATCGCGTCGGATGCACGGCATTGATTAATGCGGTGAAAGCGCTCGGTCCGAATCTTCCGGGACGCGACGTGACTTTTATCTGGAGCACGGAAGAAGAAGTCGGCCTGAAAGGGGCCGCCGCCGCGGCTGCGCACATGTTTGAAGATGGCGACGTTCCCGACTTCGTCTTTGCAATCGATACATTTGTGAGCAACGATTCGCCATTGGAGGCGAAACGATTCGGAAACGCGGAGCTCGGGAAGGGATTCGTGGTGCGCTCGGTGGACAATTCAAATATCGTTCCACTGCAATACGCGGATCGCGTGGTGAAACTTGCTCGGCAAAATAAAATTCCCGTGCAGTATGGTGTAACCGGCGGAGGTAACGACGGAGCAGTGTTTGCACGATTTGGCAGCGTTGACGTGGCAATGGGTTGGCCGCTGCGGTATGCGCACTCACCAGCAGAAGTGATTGATACGCGAGATATGGATGCGTTGGGGAAGATTGTGGCGGTGATAGCGAAAAGCTGGTGATTCGCTTCACGAGCTTAACGTGCCGGCGGCACTAATCGGGATCCAGGAGAAAACTCGCGAAGCGCTCAGCAATCGCCGACCAGGAAAAATGCTTTTCCTGCGCGGCGCGACTGCGTTGCGCAAGCTGCGCTCGAAGATCGTTCTGCGAAAGTACACGCACAATCGCCTCTCCGAGCTGCGAGTGCAGAGTCGCTTCATCCAGCCCTTCGGACAAAAGAATCACGCCTGCGTCCGTAATCGGCGAAGCGGTTTCCCGGCCCTGCAACGCGATCACAGGCAAGCCGCACGCGATTCCGGCAATCGCGCTGCCGCGACGAGCGGAAATCGTTCCGCGAACAAACAACAAGACATCTGAATCGGCGAACCTGTTGACCAAATCGCTTCCTTCGACCACACCTTCGACACTCAACTCGATCGGCAGACCGTCTAAACCTTTTCTCAAAGCGGCCTCGCGCACTTCGGCGTGCCGTCCAAATACAAGCAATCGCAATTTCCCAAGTTTCCCGCTCGCAATCCGCACTGCTTCAATCACGTCCCGCGTCTCACGGTCGCCCGTCGACCCACCCGTGACGCTGAATACTGCAATCGTCGGCGGTGCATGAAGGTCGTCGTGAAACTGCGGGTCGAGCGGGAACGGAAGGTTTGCGCCAACGGGAATAAACGATGATTCGTTCGCGGAATCGGAATCGCCCAACCAGTTGATACGGTTCGGCACAACGGTAAAAATATTGCGGTCGGAAAATGCTGTCATGTCCTTCATCGCACCGACTTGGAACCGCCGCCGAATGCGATCGAGGAGCCGCAATCCTCCGAACGGCTCGACGTCGTGAAACACGATCGCGATACGGGTTCCAGCCTTTCGCAACACGCGCAGAACGCGAAAGATTCGTCCAGGGAAGCCGCGCGCAGACCAGGCGAGCGCCGTGTATTGAACAAGAACCCAGACACCGGGCCAAGCTTGCGCTTGAAGACGCAACGCTTCGAGCGACGCGGCCCAGCCGTGCTGGTTCCACGGAACGCGGCGAATTTCGAGTTGAACATTGTGTGCGACGAGTGCCTGGCCAAGGTAACGGCAATAATCTTCGACGGCGTCGGTGGGTTCGTCGCGGCGTCCAAGCAAAGCGATGACGCGTTGCGCGGTCATTTTTCGACGAGGTACCTGCCGATAACAAGAGCGTCCATACCTGAACTGAAGAAAGTGCGCAGCGCATCGGTTGGCGTGTGAACGATGGCCTCACCGCGTAGATTAAAAGAAGTGTTCATGATGACGGGCACGCCGGTCAGTGCTCCGAATTCATCGATCAAACCATAATACAGCGGGTTAACTTCGCGTTCGACCGTTTGCGGACGCGCGCTGCCGTCCACGTGGGTCACGGAGGGAATCACGCTGCGTTTTTCTGGGCGCACTTGCGCGGTGAGGATCATGAAGGGCGAATCGTACGCTGACTCGAGATAGTCCGGCGCGGCTTCTTTTTTGAAAGATGGAGCAAACGGGCGCCACCACTCACGGAATTTCACTGCGTTGTTGACCTTGGCATTCATTTCCGGGTCGCGGGGATCAGCAATGATAGAGCGGCTGCCAAGAGCACGGGGGCCGAACTCCATACGACCCTGAAACCAGCCGAGAATTTTCCCTTGCTGGAGAAGTTGTGCGGCGGTCTTCGCAGGATCGCTCAATTTGGTGTGGCGGATTTTGTAGCTGAGCAGCGCCTTCTCGATTGCGTCGTCGTCGAACGACGGGCCCCAGTAGCCATGGCGCATCGGCTTGTTGGGGAAACGCCCGTTGTCATCGAGGTAAGGAACAAGCGCAGCACCGAGTGCCACGCCGTCGTCGGACGCGGCAGGCTGGACGAACATTTTTTCGATCGCGCCGGATGCAACGATTTTGCCGTTGGCCTTGGAATTGAGCGCCACACCGCCAGCCAGGCAGAGATTCTTGGAGCCGGTCTTCTGCAGCGCCAACTTGACGACGGACATCATTGCTTGTTCGCAAGCATCCTGCACGGCAAATGCAATATTCTTGTGGCGATCGGAAATTTCGGATTCAGGCTCGCGCGGCGGTCCGAGCAGCGATGTGAAATGGGAAAACCTCACGCCATCGCCGACAAGGGTTTTCGCGTGAACGCGATACGGCGCGTCGTTAGGATTGATGAAGCTGCTCAGGTCAATTCCCTGTTGACCGTATGGCGCAAGGCCCATCACTTTCCATTCATCACTGTTGGGAACGAAACCGAGGAAGCCGGTGAATTGGGCATAGAAAAGTCCGAGCGAATCGGGCCAATTGAGCGTGAGAACGTGTTCGAGACGCCCCGCGTGTCCATGCCAAATCGAAGTGGCTTCCCATGCGCCACGGCCATCCATCACGACGACGGCCGCGTCATCAAATCCAGAGAAGGCGTAAGCGCTGATCGCGTGCGCTAAGTGATGATCAACGTAACGAAAGCGCGTTTTGTTTGCGCCGAACGATCTGCGGTAAGGCGCTGCGCCCGATTGCTGATGCCACATGCTGAGAAAATGCCGCGAGGAATTCAGCACGTTCAAGTAGGAAGTCGGCCAGCGGCCCGTTGCGAAGAGCTTTAGATCGTGGCGATAAACGGGACCGGCGGTTTGCCACCCGAAACACACTTCATCTATTTGTGCTGGCGTAACTTTTGCAAAATCGAGGCAAGCCTGGATGGCGAGTTTTGGGAAGCTGGCATCATGCTTGATGCGCGAGATGCGTTCTTCCGCAACCGCGAAAAGCAAGTCGCCGTCGCGCACGATGCACGCAGAGGAATCGTGCATCTGCGAGTAGTTGATCCCCAGTGTCAGCATGAGTTTCGCGGCACATGTAAATTAAGCATAAAATTCGGCAGCGGGCGAATCCGCGGTTCGGCGATACGTGGACCTGGATTCATGAAGATCACAGTGATTTAAGCCAGGAACGCGACAATAGCGAGACTCCTTGTATTGTCTCGCGAAAACCACGGCCGGCAATATGGCGAAATTGATTGGCGGCGCAGGCGGTGAGTCCGTGCGCGGAGTAAAAATCGAGAGCAACGAGACGAGCGCGCGATTCGGGCCAGGATCGAGCCGGCGCGAATTTTTGCTGACCGGATTGCGCCAAGCGGGCTAGAAGACGGTCTACGCGGCGGTCGTATGTATGTTCAGTTAAGACAAGCTCGCGAGCGGCTTCGGCGATTTGCGCGCGGGCTGGTTCGTCGTTCAAATATTTGCGAACGAGAGCGCTAATTTCCGAGGGGTTGAGATAGCCGACAAAGTGGACACCTTCTTGAAAGCCGAGCTGGGTGAGCTCGCTGGGCATTGATGTAAAAAGCAGAGCTCCTGAGGCAAGAACCTCAAAGACGCGCAAGTTGGCGTCGTTGGGAAAATCGTCGCGGCCGACGTTCGCTACAATTTGTGAGCGGCGATAGACATTGGCGACTTCTTCGACGGTGTACGCGCGAGACCAGTCGTTGGTACGAAATTCCTTCGCGAGTTTCGGCAGCCATTCAGCGCGAGTCTTGTAAAACTCACCGCTGGTCTGGCCGACCCAGCCAATTTCGAATTCGCGAGGAGGGTTAACGCCCGCGAAAAAATCCTTGCGAACGGCGTGCGGCAACGAAAAAGGTCCGGGATGCCCCGCACGCTTAAAGCGTTCTTCGTAACCGGGATGAAAGACTGCGACGTGATCGAACACGGCCGACCAACGAATGCGGCGTTCGGTAAAAGCGTAGGTATCGGGATGAAAGCACACTGTCGGAATTTCAGAGTGTTCGAGCCCGATGGGAAAAAGAGGGTGCGCCGACTCGAAATGAAAAATTGCGGAAGGTGTGGTGGGGCAGGTACGTAGCACGACTTCGAGTGGCGCGTCGAACGGAATCGAATCATCCACACAAAAAAAATCTATGCCGCGACGGCGGAAGGCATCGGCATAGCCCGGTATCAGCTTCCAATGATGTTGTTCACGGCAAAGGCACAGGATGGTCATGCTCGAATGACGATCTGAAACACGCTTTCCGCCAGGCGGTATGGAAATTAGCGGGCAACGCCCGACGTGTGCTCCGCTTGTTGCGCAGCGATAATTTCCTGAAAAATGGTGTCGAGATTACGCGTGATTTTCCAGTTCGGATAGTGCGACTGGAATTTGCGCAGATCAGAGATATAACAGATGTGATCGCCCTTGCGAGCTTCCTCGACATATTTCCAGTCCAGTGTTTTTCCGGTCATCTCGGCAATTTTCGCGATGGCTTCGAGCATAGAGACGCTATTCGTGCGTCCCCCGCCAAGGTTATAGACCTCGCCGGGTCGTGGGTTCGCGGCAAATTCCTCGATGGCGCGAACGACGTCGTGGCTGTGAATGTTGTCGCGAACTTGTTTGGCCTTGTAGCCGAAGACAGAATACGTGCCGCCGGTGAGCGCAACTTTTACCAGATAGGAAAGAAAACCGTGCAGCTCAACGCCGGAATGCGACGGTCCGGTCAGGCATCCGCCCCGGAAGATGCAGGTGTTCATGCCGAAGTAGCGGCCATACTCTTGCGCAACCAGATCGGCAGCAGCCTTCGAAGCTCCGAAAAGTGAATGCAGCGTCTGATCAATGCGGCAGGACTCATTCACTCCGGCATAATCTTCCGGTCGAGAATAATCGTAGCGGGTTTCCAATTCTTTCATGGGAATTTCATTCGGTGAGTCACCGTAAACTTTGTTGGTGCTCATGAGGATGAAGACCGCATCACGACAATGTTGACGTGTGGCTTCGAGCAAATTTAAGGTTCCAAGAGCGTTGACTTCAAAATCAAGAATGGGAATGTCGCGAGCTTTGTCATGGGAAGGCTGGGCGGCGCAGTGAACAATTAATTCGAAGCGATTGGATTTGAATAGTTCGTCTAGCGCCTTGCGGTCGCGGATATCAAGATTGACGTGCTGAAAATTCGTCGTCGAACGCTTGAGGCGATTCAGATTCCAGATAGTGTCGCCCTGCGCGCCAAAAAACACCTGACGCATGTTGTTATCAACGCCGATGACGCGATGGTCTTGCCGATCAAAATGCTCGACTGCCTCGGAGCCGATCAGTCCGCTGCTTCCTGTGACGAGTATTGTTTTCATATTTTGTGGACAGGCTCGGATAGTGTACTCAACTTTTGCACGCTGCGCACGCGACGGGCTCGACGGCCCGCCAGCTACCAGATCTTGCAGGCATTTTCGCGGACCATCGGATCGCCTTTTGTGCAGCCGAACGCTTTGGCGAATAGTTCCATGTTGGACAGAGGCCCATTCACTCTGAATTTTGAGACTGGATGCGGGTTACCCATCCAGGGTTGGCGGCCGCTTGCTTTCGATCTGTTTTTCATAAGCGGCATAGGAAATTGCCAGCCCGCCGAGGTCCGCGATGCTTTCGCCCAGGACCAGTTTGCCGTTTTGGTGAAGACCGGGTTCGACTTCGTAGCTATCAAACTGCCGCTGAACGCAGGTCGCGCGTTCATCGAAATTCTTGCGGTCGTCCTTGGTCCACCAATCGCGGAGATTGCCCTGACCGTCAAATTGCGAACCGGAGTCGTCGAAGCCGTGGGTGATTTCGTGGCCGATTGCCGCGCCCATGCCGCCGTAGTTGATTGCGTCATCCGCCTGGGGATCGAAAAACGGAGGCTGCAAAATCCCGGCGGGAAAGACAATTTCGTTCATCGTAGAGTTATAGTAAGCGTTGACAGTCGGAGGGGTCATGCCCCATTCAGCGCGGTTTACCGGTTTGCCGATCTTATGGAGATCGCGGGAATGTTCGAAGCTGATAGAGCGTTGCACATTCGCAAGGTATCCGGAGCGTTCGATGGAAAGTGCGGAATAATCACGCCACTTGTCCGGGTATCCAATCTTGATCTGAAACGCCTGGAGTTTCTCCAGAGCTGCTTTTTTGGTTTCCGGCCCCATCCAGGTGAGCACGGGGATGTCGTTCTTCAGGGCGCCGATTAAGTTCGCGACCATTTCTTGAGCGTGCGCTTTGGCTTCAGGCGGGAAATACTTCCCAACATAAACCTGCCCCAGCGCTTCGCCAAGATTGCGGTTGACGCTCTGCACGCAGCGCTTCCATCTCGGCTGAATCTCCTTCGAACCCGACAGCTTCGCTCCATAGAAGCTAAAATTTTCCTGCACGAACCCTTCGGAGAGCTCATTTGCATTGGCGTGAATTACGTGCCAGCGGAGGTACGATTTCCATTGATCGAGGGGTGCTTCCGTCAGCAGGCGATTGGCTTCCTTGAAGAAATCCGGCTGGGCTACGTTGATGGCGGAGAATTGCGGAGCGTTGCGTTCGCGAAAATAGCCTTCCCACGGAAATGATGGCGCGAGACCCTCCAACTGTGGAAGGGTCATCTTGTGCCAGACGGCATGCGGATCGCGCATCTGCGCCCGCGGCATCGAGGCAATAGCCAAAGTTGTTTCAAAATTCATCGCGGTTTGCGCTTCGGCGTCAGCTTTTTCCTGGGAATCACCGGCAAGCGCGAACATTTTGGCGATGTGCGCAACGTAGTCCGCGCGAAGCTGTTTGGATTTGTCATCGGTGCGGGTGTAATAGTCGCGCTCAGGAAGCCCTAACCCGCTCTGCTCGACTTCCGCGATTACCTGGGTGCTGTCGTCCAAATCCTGAGTCGAATCAAAATTAAAAAGATAACCGCTTCCAGTTTGTTGCAGCCGCGCGAGTAGCGGTTGAAGCTCACTCGATTCTTTTATCTTATGGATGGCGTCGAGATCCGCGGCGATGGGTTTTATTCCGGACGCGTCGATTGCCGCTGTGTCCATGCAACCTGCGTAAAAATCGCCGATCTTTTGCTGATTGGAGCCGGCCGGCGGATTCGCTTTCATCGAATCTTCAAGAATACCGCGCATCGAGGCCTGATTTCTGTCTGCCAGGATCGTGAACGAGCCCCATGACGGAAACTCCGGCGGAATCGGATTGTTTTTCATCCAGCCGCCCATCGCGAATTCATAGAAGTCGTCACACGGTTTGCAGGATTTATCGAGATTTGCGGTGCGGAATCCCCATCCGCTTGTAGAATCAGCACTGCCACCGCGGGCCTTAAGCACTCCGAGGAAGGCGACGCACAAAATCAAGACCGCAAAAATCCGGCGAAACGGAATTGAATGGAACATGGTTCTCCCAATCGAATGGCAGGATCCTGGCTGGATTAGACCGTACCGAGTTTACCAAACTCAAAGAATCGGACACAAAGAGTGCTTCAAGCCAAAGTCAGTGAACGGTTGTGCCATAAAATACGCCGGTGCCACTGCGCAAATCGCGGCCGTAAGACAGCAGAACACTAACGCTGCCTAGGACGCGGAGTCTGGCTTGAATCCCAGTGTCGAAGAGCCATCTCCGTGAACCAAATAATCCAGTTGGATCGGCGATCGTTCCGGTGTCAAAGAACGGACCCAACTGAACGCGAAAGAATGCTCCGTCGTAAACGGTCTTATACAATTCGGCATTCAAGAGCAGATAGCGGCGGCCCAGTGGCGCACGGCCTTTACGGCCATCGAGAGTGCCCGGATGTCCGCGAAGCCAGAGGTCGTTGTCGCGCTCCACGCCCAATTGAAAGAGCTGGTCGAGCGGGACATCGCCGAAGGTGTCGCCGCCTCGCAACCTGGAAAGAAATTCGTAATCGTCGCCGCGCGCTTTCGGCAACCAACGCGATTTCAGCTCGCCATTAAGCGAGGCGAATGCGCCGAGGCCGGAACCGTAGCTTCTGCCGGCGCGGACTTCTGCCAGTCCATCCAGGGTGAAGCGGCGTTCCGGCACGCGGAGGAGACTGCGATGGGCGCCGAGCCACGTATCGAGCGTTCTGCTATCGGTAAAAAAGGGAGCGGCGGCCGTGGGCAGACGCGCCGGAACGTTGCGAAACTCCCGAGAAATCGCGTCGAGCCCTGCCGTTAAGTCCCAACGCGCAGTTCCCACCAAATGTAGTTCTGCGCCACCGGCGAATCGTTTCAGGTTCAGGTTCGTAATCGGCACCGCGCTGCCGAAAAAAGTCTGCGACAGATTCCAGTTTTCGTTGCGAGCGTCGACGAGAATCCGCAGGCGCTTGGCAGGGTGCTGGAATAATGGAAACTCCGCACTCGCCGATGCGCGGCGCTTCTGCGAATCCCACCGCGCCAGCGAATCGAAATCGATCGTTTGGCCACAAAGTTTGTAATACGAAGGGTAAACCGTGTCGTATGGAAGTCCCCGCAACAAGGAAATTGCGCCGTCCGGGAGCGACGAACCCCAGCCGTTTCGTTCAGTCAGGAGCAGAGAAGCTTTATAGTCGTTGCCGTTCGAACTGGAAGCCGCGGGCGAAAGTTCCACTCGCCAATTCGGAAATGTCCCCAGATTTTCGAGAAGAGCGTCGGTCTGCAAAAGTGAATCAGCGCTAAGAACGGCGGGCGCGGAAAACAGCACAGCTCGATCGAGCAACAGCTTCCGTGTTTTCGGCGCAGGAATCACCGCGACCTCGGCCAGCCTCGGCTTGTTCACCGGATTCCAATACTTGAGCGCCGCTTCGAGGTTTCCTTCGAGGAGATAAATCGTCCCCAGAAATTCCGCGACGTAGGAGTCAGAAGGATCAAGGCGCATTGATCTGCGCAGATCACGTTTCGCAGCGGAAAAATCCTTCAGCTTGTATTCCGCGCCTGCCCGCTCCGTGAGGAATCGCAGGTTGAGTGGCTCTTTGCGCGCGCCATTCGAAAAAGCATCTCGTGCTTCTGCCCAGCGTTCCAGATGCGAAAGCGCCATACCTGCGTAGTAATCAAAATCGGCCGACTGCTGCGGTGGTCCCTGTGCGCCGCGAAGAACCTCCTCCCACTTTTTTTGCTCGTAAAGTTGTTTCACTGACTGCAAACGCTGTGCATCGTCGGTTGCGTTCACCGCAAACGCGATGCCGAGCAACAACATCATCTGGAACACAGGATTGCGGACTTTCACTCCGAATGGTTCGGCACGGCGAGAAGCGTCCAGTTGTCCGTGCCACGCCACACCTTTTCGAACTCCGGCCGCTCGATTTGCACGAGTTTACCGCGTTCCGGATCATTCACGAGCACAGCGGTATCCTTCGGACTGACGCCCACGATTACGACGTAGTGTGCAGGGGCGCCCTTCGGTTTCAGACCTGCAATCAGCGGACGACCCTTGGCAATATGGAGGCGCAGGTCACTCCACTCGCCACGAAATGCAAACACTTCAAGGCCGGAATCGCGTAAATAACGTTGCATGTCCGAAGCATAGATTCCGCGCGGCTTTGCGGCGTACAACTCACGCTGAATCCTGATAGGATTGGTGCGTTCATCCGCAACCGAGAAATTCTTCGTCTGCCAATAGCGCAGAACCATCGCCAGCGACGCGGAGCCGCAACCGTCTTTCTCTTGATGAATGAACGGGACATCCAGCCACAGACCCGACGCACCCTGCGCGGCAGCCGCGCAACAGACCAGGAAGAGCGCTGCGGAAAAAACGCATTGTCTCTGGGCTAGCAGAACAGCCTCTCTCGCACGCCAAAAGCGAGATTCAGCGGACGGCGATGATGATTAGAATCAGCGCGACTGCAACCAGCAAGATGATGATCAAATCGCGATCGCTCATTCTTCCAGCAGCGAAATCTTTTTGTACTTCGCGAGAGCGCTCCGCCATACGCGCGAGATCTTGGTCATTCACCTGGCTGATGGCCTGGTCAACCTTCTGGTAGTCCATCCCGGCAGACTTCAGCGCTTCTCTTCCGGCTTCACTGGCGAACATTTCGCGAACCGCGGCTTCGTTAGCCTGACGCGTGGCGGCGGATTGCCGCACATCGTTGCGAAGCTGGTCAGGGGAAACAGCATGCTCTTTCTCCTGTGCGCGCGCAGGCACCACGCCCGCGAACATCAGGCTTCCCGCAAGCACAACCGAGCACACGCGCGTGGCATTGCGAACCCTCATTGAGCCTCCATTTTGCTGGGTCTTGGCTATTGTTTAATCCGAAGCCGGTGAAACCACAACGAACTGCCCGATCTTCTCAACGCATTATGCGGGTGAATCGAATCAGGGCTTCATCGGGTAATTCTGGTATTTTGCGGTATCCACATGTTGCCAATCGCCGCGTTCAATACCTTCGCGAATCTGCGTGGGCGTCTTGCCCTTGCGCGTCTCCTCATAGGAGTACAGTGCCTCTCCCATGCAGACATTGCACATTGAGCCGTGCGTGGTGGTGAAGCAGTTCAGCAAGCTGGTGTGACCGTGCGCGCGGTCGCAGTGGCAATAGCAGGGTTGCTGGTATAGCACTTTCCTTACTTTCGCAGCGAGCGCGTACGCGTTTTTCACTACCGGATTGTCGAACTGTGTTGGATCCATGGTCTGGGGCAACGCTTCTGTGGGCGGTTGCGGGTGATACGCCGGGACCGGTTCTTCGGATTGCGCAGCAACCTGCTTCGCGTTCAATCGCGCGCCAGAGGGCAGCAGGACGAGCAGCAACGCCGCTACAAAAAGAACCGAACCCATCATCCATTCGCGTTTCGATTGCATTTCGACTCCTGCGGAAAAACAACGCATGTATTGTAATACACACCGGTACAAGCGAGAGCACACAGCTTCTGTTCTCCGTTTATTTACCGGTAGAAGACGCCATGAATGATTCTTCGCCGCGCGCCCTGCGACGCACATCAATTCCCAATCGTTTGATCTTCTGATTCAACGTGGAGAGCGGGATCAGAAATCGCTCCGAGGCTTCAGTCTGATTCCACCCGGTACGATCAAGCATGTCCACAATGATGCGCCGCTCGATCTCGTCCATGATCTGGAACAACGACGGCCGGGACTGGTCTGCGCCCGTGCGGGCGCCTGGTTCGCCGGGAAGCGGCGGCGTAAATTCAGAAAGTTGCAGCCGCACTCCGCGGACAATTTCTTTGCTGCGGATACTCTCGGGAAGCAGGTCCGCATCCACACGCTCGCTTGTGGAGAGCACCACTGCACGCTCCACGACGTTTTCGAGTTCGCGTACATTGCCCGGCCAGTCATAATCCATCATCAATTTCAGCGCGCCGGGCGTAAATTGCCGCATCGGCTTCCGGTTTTCTTCGCAATAGCGCACCAGGAAATGCGCCAACAGCATCGGCACATCTTCGCGACGATCGCGCAGCGGCGGCAGCGTAAGATGAATCACGTTCAGGCGGTGATACAAGTCTTCGCGAAAGCGTCCTTCGCGAACCAATGTCAAAAGTTCGATGTTGGAAGCGGCTACGATTCGGACATCTACTTTTAGCTGTTCGGTGCCGCCCAGGCGCATGAATTCGCGCTCTTGAATGACGCGCAGCAATTTAGCCTGTGTCTCCGGACTGATGGTGGCAATTTCGTCAAAGAAAATCGTGCCTTGGTCGGCCACTTCAAAAAGGCCCTTTTTCGAGGAAATGGCGCTGGTGAAAGCTCCCTTTACGTGGCCGAAAAGCTGCGATTCCAACAGGTCCACCGGAATCGAGCCGGTATTGACGGGAACGAACGCTTTATCGGCGCGGGGCGAAGCGGAGTGAATGGCCTTGGCAATCAATTCCTTGCCGGTGCCGCTTTCACCACTGATCAGCACCGTCGAGCGCGATGGGCCAACTTGCGAAACCAGGTCGAACAGCGCCAACATCTTTTCACTTTTGCCGATAATGTTGGGGAAGCTCGAGCGCTGCTTGAGCGCGCGCTTCAGGTGGACGTTTTCCTCGCGCAATTTGCGCGATTCGACGGCCTGCGCCACCTGGGCCAGCAGTTCATCGTTGGACCAGGGCTTGGTGATGAAATCGAGCGCACCACCCTTGAAGGCCGCGCGCGCCATGTCAATCGAGCCGTAGGCCGTGATCAAAACAACAGGAAGGTCAGGATCGCGGCGGCGGACTTCTCGTAACAAGTCAAGACCGTTGCGATCGGGCAGACTGACATCGAGCAACAATAAATCGAACGGCTGCTCTCCCAATTTTCCCAGGCCGGATTCGCCAGTTTCGGCGCTGGACACGCCGTAACCCTCGCTGGTTAACAGCAGCTCGAGTCCTTCGCGAATTTCAGATTCATCGTCGACGACGAGAATCGCACCTTTAGACATGAACTGGTTTCCTCACCGCTGGTAGCTCCACGTGGAACGATGTGCCTTTGCCCGGCGCCGAGCGGACGTCCACTTTTCCGGCATGCTCCTTTATGATTCCGTAGCTGACAGAGAGTCCCAGACCGGTGCCTCGACCACTGGCCTTGGTGGTAAAAAAAGGATCAAAAATCCGATTGATGTGTTCGCGCGGAATTCCCGCGCCGGTGTCCACAACTTCAATCTCGACGCTGCCATTATGCGCGCTGGTTCGCACTTCCAAGACGCCACCCGTCGGCATGGCATCCCGTGCGTTCAGAAAGAGGTTCAGGAATACCTGCTGCAATTTGTTTGCGGAGCCGCGCACCGCCGGTAATCCTTCTCCGAGATTTTTGACCACGTGAATCTGCGAGGTCTTCAGCGGGTGGGACACCAGCGATAAAGTTTCCTCGACAACGTGGTTCACATCAACGTTGGCAATTTCCGCCGCGCCAGTGCGCGAAAAATTCAACAAGTTGTTGACAATTTCGCTGGCGCGGAAAGTCTGCTTCACAATCTTTTCGATGATCGAGTGCCGCGGATCGCTTTCCGGCATTTGTTTCGCCAGCATCTGGATGTAATTGGAAATCACGGCCAGTGGCGTATTCACTTCATGCGCCACGCCCGCGGCCAGCAATCCCAACGACGTCAATTTTTCCGTCTGCGACATCTGCTCTTCCATGTGTTCGCGCTGCGTCACATCGTCGAACAGCAGCAACCGCCCAATTCTTTCGCCGGACTTACTGACCAGCGGCGTAATCGAAACATTCAGGGTCAGCGATTTGCCCTGATGCTGCAGCCTCTGCTTATAGATGCCGGTGATCTGCTCTCCGTCGCCACGAGAATCAATTTCCATGGCAAGTTCCTGCGGTAAAAGCGCACTGAGCTGCGCGCCCACTGCTTCCTGTCTGGTCACACCGAACAACTGCTCCATTCTGGTGTTCCAGCTTTCCACGAGTCCGCTTAAATCCACTGCCAACACACCAACATTCAACGATTCCACAATGTTTTCGCTGAAGTCCTTGAGGCGCACGATTTCCAAGGCTTTTTGCTCGAGAGAGTTGTAAAGCTGGGCATTGTCTAGCGCCACGGCGACGTAGCCCGCGATGGTCTCGACCAATTCCACGTCATCACTGGACAGAAAATCGCCATCCACAGTCTTGCCAAGACCGAGCACAGCAACACAATGCTCGCGAATGCGGCATGGCACGTAGTAGTTCAGATCGAGTTGCTCCAGTGCGTTCTGCACTGACGGGCTCACGTCATGCACCACGCGGGGTGATTCGAAAAATACCGCCCCGCGCGCCATCTCTGGACGGACCGGATCGAGGAAGCTTAGATCCAGCGGTTCATTGACGCGGACACCCATAGACCGCGCCAAACGCAATTTTCCAGGCGCCTCCGCGTCCTCAACGAAGATCGCCAGGCGGTCCACCAACAGCGTCTGAGATACGCGATCCATTACTGAACTCAGCATCGGATCCAGGCGGACTTCGTTGGTCAATGTCTTGCCGAATTCGATCAGCGTTCTGCGATAGTCCAATCGATCGCGATAGAAGAAATGATCCAGTCGCCCCTGGATCCACACACGAATGGGCTGAAAGAGAAATGAAGCCACGGTAATCGCGAGTACCGCAACGAAGCGGTCGCCGGTATTGGTGTGAAAGACTCCGCCGCTCAGGCCCACCAGCGCAAAACACACAGCGGCTACCGCCGCCGTTGCCGCAGTGTGTGCCAGTCCGCGCTTGAAAATGATGTCCACATCCATCAGCCGGTAGCGGATGATGGCGTAACCGAAACAGAGCGGGACCAACACCAGGCTCAGCGACGAGAACATCATCCAGGGTTTCTGTACTGGATTTAGTACGTAGGGAAACGCGTAAAAAACCGCGAACGGCAAGCTTCCGACAAGCGTTCCGCCGGAGAGCCATTTCAACTGCTGGCGCAAGACGCCGGAGTGTGATTTGCGGAAGTTATAATAGAAAACCAGTCCCGCGAGGATGAAACAGGCCGCAAGATAACTCAGCTCAAGCTTATCAAGCAGAATTCTCGGACCCAGCCAAGGCAGAAAACCCAGAGAATTGCCGGCCACGCTCAAATGCACCAGCAACAGCAGCAGCGGCGGCCCGTAAACGATCGCCAGTCTTACAAAAAGTTTGCGCGCAGCCTCGGTTCGCTCGGGAAAGACCAGCGCGAAATGCAGAAGCAGCGCGGGAGCCAGCAGGCGCGCCACAACGCTCGTCCAGTACACTTCATAGTCGAACGTATCCAGTTTTCCGCTGTAATGAAAGGTATAAAGGACAAACGAAACCAGGCAAAAAACGTAAAAATGAACCGCGCGCGGCGCGTTCCATCTTCGTACGAAGATAAAAATTCCGATAAAGAGATAAATCAGGCCAACGACACGCAGGTAATTTTCTGCGGAAACCGGCTTTTCGGCGGGCGCGATTACCACGGGCGTTTCAAACGAGTCGCCATCTCTCTCCACTTTATAGCGAAGTTGGCTCCAGAGGCCCGCGTGCCATACTCGCTTGGTCACATCGAGCGCTCTTGTAATCGGTTGTCCGCCGATTTCAAGCAGCAGGTCGCCCTGCCGGATGCCCGCGCGAGCAGCCGGCCCATTCGGACTGACCCTCCAGGCTTCCACTCCGTGATCGGTATCGCGCCAGGCTACCGCGTCATCCGGGGATTCAAAGCGCGCGCGCTGGTCAAAGTTCAAAATGGCAAAGATCACCGCCGCCAGCGTCGCTAACGCTAGTATCACCGCTCCCAGGCTGACCCGAAAACTCTGCTTCATCACTTGCATCCTGACCGGGTACACCAACGCACTTAAGTTCTACGATGCAACTGCCCTTCCACTCTTTGGAAGCATTGCTGTTAGATTAACTATATATTTTTCTGTAACTTACACTATCCTTCGAGGAAACCGGCTGCGGAATTCCATTTTCTGGAAGAGTTTCTACAGCTTTCGAGACCACCGTTTTGGACCATTTTAGAACTGCAAGCTTAGCCCACCCCTGAAAGTCCGAAACGCTGGCACTAATGCCACCTGCCCTTCCCTGGTGTTCACGGTGACATAACCTTGCGCGAGGAGATTATCGCAGTCCGCAATCGCTTCCCAACGCCCGGGCCCGAATTTCGGCAGCTGCTGGCGCACCGAAACGTGCAGATACGGATCCATTTGGTAGAGCGATTCGCCGTAACTATCCACGCGAGACACGGTTGGACCGCTGATCCATTTATATCCTGCCGTAACTCGACCCCCGGTACGAGGAAACTTCGTGGAAATGTTCACGCCGACACTTTGGCGCGGCGTCATCCGTAAAAAATCCCGGAGCACTCCGCCTTCACTGAACGCGCCGGGCGCAAGCGCTGCCGCCATCGCGTATAGCGCCGTCACTTCGACGTCATCGCTCAGCTTTTCGCGATACGCCACACGGCCGCCCCAGCTGCTTGCGGAGCCTCCGTCGTAAGCAAAGGCATTGGAAAAGACATCTTCAAAATATTCTTGCGGCGGCAGGTCGCTGCCCCGGCCAAACACCGCAATGTGATGGCTGTCATCGTGAAATCCAGCAATCTGCAGCTTGCCATTCTCGCCAAGCCGCCGCTCGGCGGAGATCTCTTCGTGCCAGCCTCCTTGAATCACCGGGCGTCCGTCCCGCCACATCAGCGTTGGGAAAGCGTCGAGTTCGCTGAGTGCGCTCGAAAGCGCGGATTCCAAGTCTTCTCCGTTTGTCTCGAGTCCGTTTGGCGAGCTCGGCTGCGCGGCGAATACCAAATTGCCTCGCCACTCTGTTCCCAATTTCGTCTCCAAGCTCAGGCGCGGACGAACCGAAGAAACCGGCCTGCCCAACCCGACCAAGAGATATTCGCCGCCGTAACGAAGTAAAACGCGATCACCAAGAGTGACCGCACCGCCCTGGTCAATTCTCATCCCACGGAACGTAATCCCTGTGTCGCCCAATCGCGCTTCGCGTAAAACGACTGCAGTGTGTGGGCCTGAGCCAATAACTCCAGTGGGCAACCACACGGTCGCCACTCCGCCTGCAGCTGAATCCTGATAACTCATCTGGCCGGCGACCAACAACCTGCCTGCTCCAGGCAGTTTCTGATCGTAGGCGAATGCCGTGCCGGGAGCCGAGGCTACGTTGGAAACTGAACCCGGCCGCCTTGCTCCGTCCATAAATTCCAATAAAACTTTGGGCGACGGCGACGGCCCGCCGCCATTGGCTTCATTCGCGGTTAGCGCCGCATTCTCGTCCCATTGCAAAACCGGCCGCGTACCCGCTGCTGAACGCAACACCCATTTCCAGTCATCCACATCTGACTTGGAGGAATTCGGTTGCCGCCGCAATTGTTCTAGCGACGCAAACATGGATTCCATTTCGATCCGCACCATCGTCGTGAGGTTCGGGTTGATGCGCACGTGCTGTTGTAATGTAGGAAGGAAACCGGCGAGTGTAACTCGGATCGTGTAGAGCCCGGGCGAAAGTTTTTCTCCGCGAAAAATCCCCAGCGTGTTGGTTAGATAATCAAGCGAAGATGTGACGCCCGGTGTTTCTGGGAATACTTCCACGCTGGCGCCCATTTGCGGCGTACCTGTGAGGTCACGCACCACGCCGGCGAGCTTGCCCGGGGCAAGCTTTGCCTGCGCCGTGGCTGCGGGCGAGCCCATCGACACGCTCGCCGCGACCATTACCAGGGTCCCCAAGAGCCGGAGTGGTCCCTGTTGCACGACGCTTACCTCCCTGGTGCTGCGTTCGCGGCCGTCTTCGTCGGCGCCGCGACCGGCGGCTTAACCGTAAATTCCGCGCTTCGCGAGATGGTCTGCTTGGTTAGCGCGTCTGTTGCGCTCACTTCCAGTGTGTACTTACCCGGCGCCAGTGTCGCCAGCGGCAGCAGGCGCTCGATCGTCACCTGATCGCCGGTCTGCTTCATATCCCCACCGGTCTCTTTAAACTGCATGATTTGTTGATCGCCTTTTTTCACGGTGTATTGGAAGTTAGACGCGGAGCGGTGGGTCTTGTCATCCGGCTTCAGGTTGTACACTTGCATATAAATTCCAAGCCTGTCCGCAGTGGTGAAATCGCCTTCCATCCGCGGCCGCACTTTTGACGAACCAAGAACGAACTGCCCGGCCCCAATCTGTTTCGCGGGAACGTGTTCAATCTGGTCCGCGAGGATGAGCGAACTGGCTTCCAATTTTTCGTCTTCGTAACGCGGCACCTGCAACCGCGAATTTACCACTCCCACGTTTCCGCTGTGCACGTCCTTGATTACCAAGTCCAGGCGATAAAGTCCGGGACGCAGCGGAATAGCCTTCTGATAAATAGACTGCAACTTGACCGACTGCTGGAATAGCGAATCCGGGAAGTCGCGGCTGATTGGCTCTTCAAATGTTTGCACTACGCGCCCAGTCAAAGTGCTCACGCGTCCGAACACGTTCATCGTCGCAGAGTGCACTCCCTCTTTCGATTGGAAAGACAACTGGCTGTTCGGCACTTGAATCGTTACTGGAACCAGCACCGTGTCGCTTGTCACCTTCAGAAAATCCGTCCGCCAAGCGAAGTGCAATTGATCGCGCACAATTCGCGAAGTCACCAACGCTTCCAAATCCTTGAACTTTACCGCTGGCGCTTGCTGAACTTTTGCGAACTGCTCGAGACGGTTGAACTCATTCATGCTCGCCGGCTGTCCGCCCATCGTTGTCGGCAGATTTGTACCGTCCGACCTGGTGAATCGATCCGCCTTGGAAGCCAGGCCCATCGATTCCATCAAGCTCAAACCTGCTCCCGGTACGTGTGTTAGTGCGTCTTTTTCTGACGGGTCCATCGTCATGTGATATTCCCCGGAACCGGTCGGGTCCACGAACTCAATGATTACGTTTTCCCCGATGCCTTCCAGATACCGGTAGCGCCACGTCTCCCACGGATAGGTCGTGGTCGAACCGCCGCCTTCATCCATTGGCCGGTCATACGTTCCGCCCGTCGGATGCGAATCTATTTCGTCCGCAGGCCCCCAAATGATGTAGGTGCGGCCGCGGTCCGTTTTCCATCCTGGAATGCCCGAAGCATAATGCTCGTTCGCGTAGGCAATGCGGCGATAGTGCTCTTCTTTAAAATCATTCTCGGGCAAGTCGGGATTGCTGCTGCGGCGCAGCCAGAACTGTTCAATAAACTGCTCGCGCTCTTCGCTGGTACTCAGTTGCAAAAATGCAGTGCGTTCTTCGGGCGAAATAATGTACACAACGTCTTCGCTGAGCCACTGCTTGTACTGGGCATCCAACTCTTTCAGGGCCCGGCCCATCTTTTTTTTCTGTTCTTTGGTCAGCTTCTGAGGCGTAGTTGGATTCTGAGGCGTAGATGCAGCGGCGGGATCCGGATTTTGCGCTTGCTGCGCCATTACAGGCGACACGGCTATCAAGACAGAAAACGCAGATGCGAATAAGGATCGAACTACCCTGGCCATATGGACACCTCAACCGCTGGAACGTAGGGATTCTAACGCCCGGACAAGTATTGCGTCAAATGGCGAATGTCCTGCATTTTGAGGCACTTGCCCCCGGATCGGTTTAGATTCCGCCTGCTCTCATTTAGGTTGCCTACTGCGCTCACGTACAGGTTTTTCGCTACGGTGGGATGTTTCAGCCTAGCGGACTGTTTTCAATGCGGTCCACTCCGCCACTCGTTTCGGCTTTATCGCCAGCTGAGGATGCATTTGGGATTTTTGTGCGATTTTTCGTTACTGCGGTCGCTGGAGAGTCCGTTCGGAATCTACCAAAGTATCAAAAATGGCCAGCACATGGCGGCGATAGGTGACCACTCGGGATAAAATATCGCGCAATTCCGGCTCGCGCTCTGCCTCGCGATGCCATTTGGCCAACACCGCTGGGGGGACCTCAATATCCTGGCGCAATTTATCGGCGGAATGTCCGCGTAAAAATAGCCCGTAAAAAAACGCCGCTTCGCGCTGCGGAAATTCAAATTCCGTCAGCGTCTCGGCCGGCACGAATTGGACTGAGGCCGCCATGGCGAAAAGGCAGTTTACCGAAAACTCTTTCCGCGTCAAGTAGTACAGTGGTCTTTTCGTCGCGATTCCGTTAACGCTTTCCACGGAAACTCGTCTATCAGCAAGATACTGCAGCCACTTCCGGATGTACCGTTTCCTTGTCCGTAATGTAAAGCAACGCCGCGGTTGCAACGCGAGTCTAACCGGCATAGGATGCTGACAGCGATGGCAGGGTTACACAACGCGAAAAACGCTTCGCCTCTGACGCGGCTTTTGCGCTTAGGCCTGTTCCGCGGCATGCGCTCCATCGAAATCGATCCCGAAGACTTTCGCGGCTACCTCGGGCGCAAACATCGCCTGCACGTTTCCGATTTTCGCAACATGTATCAGGTGCCCATCGAACGTCTCGACGCCATCGCCAAAATCATGATTCGCGACGCGCAGCGGTTGGCGCTTGCTGAGGGCGCAGGCTTTGGCCTCGGCGGCATGATCACGCTGGTTCCCGATGCAGGACTTCTCACCATCATTACGCTGCGCCTGATCCAGCGCTTGTGTCTTCTCTATGGATTCGAAGCCACTGGCCCAGATGAAAAACGCGAACTGTGGTTGGCCGCGGCCACTGCCACCGGCATCGATCTCGGCAAGGATCTCGCCGAAAAACAAATGATCGAAAAACTTGGGCCGCGCATCGCCGAGCGCCTCGCTTTGAAGTTTGGCCAGGAAGCTGCCGAAAAATGGGTGGGCCGCCTGATACCTCTCGCCAGCTCGGTAGTCGGTGGCGTGCTTAATTTCTCCTTCGTTCGCACCTGGGGCCTCCGCGTGCACCGCAATCTGCGCGCCCGCCACCTTGCGGAGCACCCAATCAATGTTTACTCCGACTCTCCTAAGGTCGTTGTCAGCTTCCCCGCCATCGCTCAATAGTTCTGCGTTGTAAGGCTTAAGTGTCTTGTGGCCCGTTTGAGTTTGCGGCTAGCACTCGATATCGTTTTTGAAATGCCGACAGATGTAACAATGCGACTTGCCGCACGAGACGAAAAAAAAGCGCTCGAAGATCTTCAGCGGCAAGCTTCTCTGGTTTGGGAAGAATATCGCGAAGAGTTGCTCGCGTACCGCGACGCGATTGAATTGCCCCTTGAGCATCTCAATGCCGGACATACTTACGTGGCAGAGGGCGACGGTCAAATTCTCGGTTTCTGCGTAGTTCTTCCCCGCCCTGACGGCGATGCCGACCTTGATGGACTATTCGTAGAACCTGCAATTTGGAGACGTGGCATAGGCCGACGCCTGGTACAGGAAGCCGAGCGTGTGGCCGCGTCACGAGGAGCTCAATGGCTGTAGGTAATCGGCAATCCAAAAGCCCAAGGATGCTATCAAGTCTGCAACTTCGAGCGCGCGGGCGTCGAGCAAACACGTTTTGGCCGGGGAGTGGCCATGCGCAAACGCCTGTCGGCTAAATCGCCCAAAGCCTGATCGCCAAGTTCCACCGACTTTCTGCTTGCGTCGCTGCCTCCTGCTTAGGCAGAGTTAGCTGCGATGAATTTTGCGCTAACAAGTCCACGCATACGCTTGCTCATCGTCATCTTCTCTTTAGCCCTGGCTACTTTCCTGAGCTATTTCGGCGTTCGCAACGCAATTGCCACTTATTATTTGAACCTCGATACCCGCGCCGGATATGAGCGCGCCGCGGCTCTGGAGCCCGCGAATGCGCGCAACTGGTTTCTTCTCGGACGCTCTTATCTCTATGATTTCGAGCAGCCGCAGCCTGTTCTCGCTGTGCAGTCTCTGCGAAAAGCCGTTGCCCTCGACTCCTATTCCGCTGAAGCGCTGCTTGACTTGGCGGCGGCCTACGACGGGCAAGGCGATACCGTGAATGCCCGACAGGCGTTTCTTTCCGCGCAGAGGGTATACCCGCTTTCCGCGGACGTGGCCTGGAGCTATGGAAACTTTTTGCTGCGGCAGGGCGAGCAGGATGCGGCGTTCCGCGAAATCCGCAAAGCAGTCGAACTCGAACCGAAGCGCTCCGCCGAAGCGTTTTCGCGTGCGCTGCGCATTCAGCCGGACGCCAATGTTCTGCTCAATAAGGCTTTGCCGTCATCCACTGCGGTGTATCTGCCGATTGTGCATTCACTATCCGATGCGGGCGACCTGGACAACGCACAACTCGTATGGAATCGCCTGATCGCATTGCGGCAAAAAGTGCCAATGTCTGAAATGTTTTTTTTCATCAACGAGCTCATTCATCAAAGACGCGTTGCCGACGCCGTGCACGCGTGGGATCAAGCAGTGTCAATCATGCAAAATCCGCCGCCGCCCGATCCGGCCGGCTCATTGTTATGGGATGGCGGCTTCGAATCCGGTTACACCAGCGGGGGTTTTTCGTGGCATTTTCTTCCAGCCACCGGTGACGTTCAGATTTCCCTCGATCCATCGGAAAAACATTCGGGCGAGCGTTCGCTGCGCATTCTGTTCAACGGACGCCGAAATATCAATTTCCAGGATGCGTGTCACGACATCGCTCCGGAACCCGGCAAGAAGTACCTGCTTTCCGCATGGGTGAAGACGCAGTCGCTGACCAGCAGCGAAGGTGTGCGTCTGCAGATTTTTGTTTTCGCGGCGACGGGCACTGAGTCCGTGATGACCGAGGATGTGCGCGGTACGCAACCGTGGAAGCAAGTGCAATTGGTTTGGGTAGCGCCGCCGGGAGCGGTCTTCGGCACGGTATGCGTGGAACGGAAAATGAGCGACATGCCGGAAAGCGATATTCAAGGCGCCGCGTGGCTGGACGACGTTTCGTTGGTTCCGATAAACGAGGGTTGGCCGAAACCATGAAGCCCGTGCGGATAGGCATTTTCGCGATCGTGACGTTCGCGGTACTAAGCCATGGGGCAGTGGAACCCTGGGCGCGAGGAATACTGGAAGCGGCTGCGGGAATTTTACTGCTGGTTTGGGCGATGCGCTTACTTTCTGCGAGACAGGAATGCCCAATTATCCTGCCGTCGCTGCTGTTTCCGCTGGCGGCGCTTACCCTGCTCTCGACCGTGCAACTGGCATTCCAGCTCACTGCGTCGCCATTTACAACGCGCATCGAATTACAACTGATGTTGAGCATGTTGATTCTTTTTTTTCTGGCGGCGCAGGCCTTCCGCACGCTGGCAGACTGGCGCAGCTTCGCGTGGTTCGTGATGATTTTTACTTTTCTGGTTGCAGGATTGGGAATCCTGCAGCATTTGACGTTCAACGGGAAACTTTACTGGTTCCGCGAATTGAAATACGGGGGCATCCCATTTGGGCCTTATGCCAACCGCAATCACTTCGCCGGATTTGTGGAACTGGCGCTGCCAATGTCGCTGGTGCCTTTGCTTTTGGGACGGGTGCGCCGGGAACGACTGGCGATTGTGGGCATGCTGGCGATTATCCCGATGAGCGCGCTTTTGCTTTCTGCTTCGCGCGGCGGAATTATCAGTCTGGCAGCGGAATTGGCCTTCCTGGCGCTGGTGCTGATTCTGCGCCGGACTGCGGGACGCCATCTGGTGGCCGGCGGAGTGGTTCTGTTCCTGGCATTTCTCACGGTGTCTTGGCTCGGCGTCAACCAGATTCTTTCACGCTTTTCGAGCATGCAGACCTTGGAAGTAATGCAGGACAAGCGTGCTTCGATGCGGCACGGCGCATGGCGAATTTTTCTGGATCACCCTGTGCTGGGAACGGGCCTGGGGACGCTGCAGCAGGTATATCCGCCATACGAAACGCTGTATGACGGAAAAATCGTAAATCATGCGCACAATGATTATCTGGAAGCTCTGGCCGGAACAGGCATCCTCGGCGGTATTTGTTGTGCGTGGTTCATCGGAACTCTGTTTATCGGCGCATTGCAGTTCTTGAAATCCGGAGACAATTCTTTCGCGAATACACTTCGTCTATCTGGATTTGCAGGTTGCTGGGGATTGTTGGTGCACAGCCTGGTCGATTTCAATTTGCATATCCCGGCAAACCTCTTGCTTTTCTTGCTGATGAGCCTGCTGGCCACGGCCGAGATCCCAGACCTCGTGCCCTCGAAAAACCGTGTTAGGACTCGCCGGAGTGCTGAAAAACCCTGATTGACTTGAGCAATCGGGTTGTATAATCGAAATTGGGGGTTAATGGTGCAAATTCAATCTGCCAGACCAGGTGTCGCGCATTGGTGTCTGCTTGCGGCGGCAGTCTTCGCATTGACGCAAGCACCACTAGTCTGTGGCCAAACACCAATGGAGACCCAGGAGCAGATGAATGACCGGATTCGCGCCCTTTCTGCCAGAACGGCTACAGCGCCGCACGACTACATGGTGGGACGGGGCGACCTGATGGTATTGGAAGTGTTTGATATTCCAGAACTTTCCAGGGAAGTCCGGGTCAGCCAGACTGGGACAATAGGCATCCCCCTGGTGCCGGTGCGCCTTTACGTTGTCGGATTGACCGAACTGCAGGTGCAACAAAAAGTAGCGGAAGTTCTGGAAGCGAATGGGTTGGTCTCGCATCCGCAGGTAATGGTTTCGGTCAAGGAAAAAAGGAGCAAACCGATCACGGTGGTAGGGGCGGTGAGTCACCCGATGGTGTACCAGGCAGATCATCCAGTGTCACTGGTGCAGGTGCTGGCGGAGGCCGGCGGAATCGCCCCGGACGCGGGAGATACGGTAATCATCACTCGGGGAGAGGCGACGGAGGAAGCGGCCTCCAATGAGCCGCCGCAGATTGGTCCAGAAGACACAGTATCGGCAACAAATCCTGTCGCGCCGAAGACGACACCTGATCAGAGTTCGGCAGCCAATGCTGCAGCGACCGGGAAAAATTCATCCGAAAACACCCAATTGGCAGTTCCGGGAGCGGAAAACACGGCAAGACAAGCGCCTGCGCCGAATGCCGGTTCCGAAGCCGCGCCACCGCCGATTAGTGATGCGCCACCACCGCCGGTGAATATCATCACCGTAAATCTGGCGGAATTACTGGAACGCGGGAACACGGAGAACAACATTCAACTGCAAGCGGGAGACGTGGTGACTATCCCGCACGCGGGCATTGTGTACGCTTTGGGAGCGGTGCAACGTCCGGGTGGGTTTGTGTCCACAAGTGACCGCGCGCAACTCTCGACACTGAAGGTGTTGGCACTAGCCGGCGGATTGACCCGGATTGCTAAGAAGGACCGGGCAGTGATCATCCGCAAAGACTCCATGGGAAAACAATTGGCCATCCCCGTGGATCTGGGAAAGATTGTGCAGCGAAAGTCAGAAGATGTACGTTTGATGCCCAGTGACATTTTGTATATACCCGACAGCGCAACAAAAGCCGCTTTAATTCGAACGGCCGAACTTGGCCTGGCAATCGGCACCGCGTTGACAATCTACCGGCTCGGAACAGGAAACTAGAAGTACATGACGGACGAAAACAAGCTGGTTCCGAAAGACAGCGGGACAGGGGCGGTCGAAGTCGTATCCATGCCGCAGCGGCTTCCGAGCTTCGATTTATCTCCACGAGAACCCCATCTTTACGACTACCTATTAATTCTGCGGAAGCATCAATGGCTGATCCTGTCCTTTCTGCTGGCCGTGGTAACCATCGTTTCCATCGCAACCTTCCGCATGCAACCGGTTTATTCGACGACGGCACGAATCGAGATTGACCGGGAAAATACGAGTGTTCTGCCATTCCAGGGCGCGGATTCCTACGACTTCATGATGGACATGGACAACTACATTGAAACGCAATCGCGAATCTTGACCAGCGAGACGCTGGCTCTGCACACCATTCGCAACAGCGGATTGATTCCACACGAGGAGATGCAGGGAGCGCCCGCAGGATCCGAAGCGATTACTTCTGGAAGCCTTGCGAATCACAAGCGTCCGCCAGAACTGGCCGAGTTTCTTGGCAGCCTGAGTGTAAAACGAGTGCCGCAGAGCCGGCTGCTCGACGTGAGCTTCGAATCTACCGACCCGCAACTGGCGGCACAAATCCTGAATGCGCACATCGCGAACTTCATGGAGGAAAATTTCCGCAGCCGATACGACACAACCGCCAAAGCGACGTTGTGGCTGACCGATCAACTGAGCGAGCTGAAAGTAAAGGTGCAAAATTCCGAGGACGCGCGGCTGGCGTACGAACGGCAGCACCAGATCTGGGAACTGGACGACAAACAAAACATCACCACGCAACGATTAACGGATCTCAACAAGGAAGTGACGGAGGCACAGAGCGAACGTATGCGCAAGGAAGCGTTATACGAATTCGCAAAGGCAGGAAATATTGATGTAGTTCCGCAACTGCGCGAAAACAACACGCTGCAGGAATTGATGAGGAAGCATTCCGAAGTTTACACCCAGTATCTGGATGCTCTGAACCAATACGGGCCAAATTTTCCCAAGGTGCAGCGCGAACAGGCGCAGTTGAAAGAAATCGAAGCATTAATCGACAACGAGAAGCACAACATTCTGGAAGCGCTGGGGAACGATTACAACGCGGCGCGCCAGCGAGAAGGGCTGTTGAACGAGGCGCTGAACGAGCAGAAGGCTGAAGTGAATGTGATGGCGCAGAGCCTGGTGGAATACAACATCTTGAAGCGCGAGGCCGAAGCAAATAAAACCATGTACGACGGCCTGCTGACAAAATTGAAGGAAGCGAATATCTCGGCCGGATTGAAGTCATCCAACATTCGTGTGGTTGATCCGGCGATGGTGCCGTCTCACCCGGCGCGGCCGGCAAAAGCGAGAAATATTGGGCTTTCGTTTCTGGTGGGGCTTGTCGGGGGTATTGGACTGGCACTGTTGCGCGAATATTTGGACAACACGGTCAAGACTCCCGACGACATCGAAAACCTGGCGCGGTTACCCGCATTGGCGGTGGTTCCCGCGTTCACGGGTGAAGACGGTACTGGAAAGCGCGCCCGCTTCATGAGTGGTGCTTCGAGCAACGGGCACGAAAAGCGCATCGAACTTGTAGCGCAGCATTTGCCGAAATCGCAGATGTCGGAGGCCTTCCGCGCGTTACGCACGGCACTGTTGCTTTCGCAAGCAGACCACCCGCCGCAGGTGGTTCTTGTAACCAGTGCGCTGCCACGCGAAGGAAAAACGACGACGGCGGCAAACCTGGCGGTCACGCTGGCGCAACTGGGCGACCGGACGCTTTTGATTGATGCAGACCTGCGGAAACCGGGAGTCGGACGTTTGCTGAATATGACGGATGGCAAGTACGCCGGATTGAGTTCCTATCTTGCGGGCGTTTCGAGCCTCGAACTGGTGGCAGTGCCGCACGCTTTGATTCCGAATCTAGTGGCGATTCCCACAGGACCGTTGCCGCCGAACCCCGCGGATTTGCTTTCTTCGCACAAGTTGGCGGATGCGCTGCGCGAACTCCGGAGCCAGTACAAATTCATCGTTATTGATTCGCCCCCAATCATGGCCGCGACGGACGCGGTGATTCTGTCGGTGCAGACAGATGGCGTGGTGCTGGTAGTGCGCAGCGGCGAAACACCGAAGGAGGCATTCACGCGCGCCCGCGATCTGCTGACCAGCGTGAAATGCCGCCTGCTGGGAGTGGTGTTGAATGCGGTCGATTCGACTGCGCCCGATTATTACTATTCCTATCGCTACTACCCGTATTCGTACGGATATGGCCCGCAGGAGGCTGCGGAGCTTTACGGCAAGACCGACGACCGTTCTTCAGTCACCACTGATTCGCGTTATTTGGATGACGATTCACAGTCGCTGTAACTTTTCCCGGGAGGCATCGTGCGCTATCTGATCACTGGTGGTGCCGGCTTCATTGGGTCGCATCTGGCTGAACGCCTGCTCGAACGGGGCGATCACGTGGTGCTCCTGGATAATCTTTCCACCGGAAGCATGGAGAACATCCGGCACCTGAAATCGAAAGAGCGGATGGAATATCACCTCGATGCGATCGAAAACCGGCGGTTGGTAGCGGAGCTCGTGGATGATGCGGACGTTGTGGTGCACCTTGCGGCGGCAGTGGGCGTAAGGCTGATCGTCGAGAGTCCGGTTCGAACGATTGAGACGAATGTAAACGGCACGCAGATTATTCTGGAGGCTGCGGAGAAGAAACGGAAACTCGTGCTGACGGCGTCGACTTCGGAAGTGTACGGCAAAAGCACGCAAGTGCCGTTCCATGAAGAAGCCGACCTGGTGCTGGGCCCGACGACGAAAGGTCGTTGGAGTTACGCGGCATCGAAAGCGCTGGATGAGTTTCTGGCGCTCTCGTACTGGAGGGAACGTAAGGTTCCCGTGATTGTGGTGAGGCTGTTCAACACGGTGGGACCGAGGCAGACGGGGCGCTATGGAATGGTGCTGCCGAATTTCGTAAAGCAGGCCCTGGATAATAAGCCGATTACGGTATATGGCTCAGGAACGCAGTCGCGTTGTTTTTGCGATGTGCGCGATACCGTGGAAGCGCTGCTGCGTTTGATGGACACGGAGCGCGCGATCGGAGAGGTGGTAAATATCGGGAACACCGAAGAGATATCGATCGCCGAGCTGGCGCTGACCGTGAAGACACGCACCGGAAGCTCCTCTGAAATTGCTTATGTGCCGTACGACCAGGCGTACGAACCAGGATTTGAGGATATGATGCGGCGCGTGCCGAGCGTGGAAAAACTGCAAAAGCTAACCGGCTTTCGTCCACAAATAAAGCTCGCCGATATTATTGATCGCGTGACTTCGCATCTGCGAGAGAAAGAAGCTGCGGAACGGCCGCGTGTGGTTTCCGGTGTTCCGGTCTGAAATTGCCTGCTGGACACAACCCCTCCCAGTTCACTCTTTCGGCTGATTAGATTTATAAATAATGGCGCTGAGGTCAGTTATACTTTGCTGAAAAGGTCCGGACACGCGTCACGGACTGGCTGTGGAAAGCATTTCGCTTGAGCGAACGGGTGGTTGAGTGGTGGATCGTCGGAACGACACGCGTGAATCCAGCGCAGCGCATGCAAAATTCCCGCCCCGGGTGCTGCTTATAGTCCTGCTTGTTTCCCTTCCGTTATCGAATCCATGGGTGCGGGGCGATGGAGTGGGCTATTACGCGTTCGCGCGCGCGCTGCTGATACA
>WNFO01000305.1_pt1 | contig 34809 bp, 27 predicted proteins | sample 5400251 | NCBI WGS metagenome assembly WNFO01 (sample SAMN13153354, study PRJNA577476) | soil metagenome | isolation source: 100 cm saprolite under Madrone tree | place: USA:California | collected 2016-06-14
GAATTGGAACGAAAGGGCAGGGATAGGTTGCCAGCTTGCGAAGGAAGCATGAAGAGTTGACGGCAAACAACAGTCCAATACAATTACATCAGCCCGAGGGCGCGTAGCTCAAACGGATAGAGCATCGGATTTCTAATCCGACGGTTGCAGGTTCAATTCCTGCCGCGCCTACCAATCACCCCACAGTTGAAAAATTCACGTCCCCTCTCCGGTTTTTTCGTAACACTACTGTCCATCGGGCCGGTCTGGGGAACCGTGGCCGGTCCCCCTTTCCACTTGAACCAATTCGCGATCTTGCTGACAAATAGGGGATGATGAAACTTTATCGACGAAACCATCGGCCAGATGTGGGTGTTCTTTAGCTTGGAAGGCAGGGATACGAGGTCCACGAGCCGGGTCTTCACGCCGCTACAGCCGCCAGTAGCTTCGGTCGACTCCCGTGTTCTCCGGCCGTTCTGAAGAGATCAAGAAGGGAGTAGACCGCTACGGTAGGTACCCGCTCGTTCTGCCTCTAAAATAGTCCACGAGCGGTCTCTTGCTAACAACTGCCCCTGCCCACCATTACCGCTCCGGGAGACTCGTCGGAAGTCCCAGATCGGCTAGATCGGGGGTGTTCCTTTCGGTGTCCGGTGCTCGCATGTCGTGTTGAGGCAGGTGTCAGGCAGCACCAGCCTCTCCACCGGCTTTCCGCCCACGATGTGCGACTCGATAATTTCATCCACATCGGCGAGCGTGACCCGTCCATACCAGACCGCGTCCGGATAGACCACGAGATTCGGGCCATGCTCGCACTGGTCGAGGCAGCCCGACTGGTTGGCCCGGATCTTTCCCTTCAATCCGCGCGCCGCCAGCTTTTCTTTAAATGACTTCTGCAATTCTGCCCGAGCCTCGGGATCGCAGCAGGGGCGTGGCGCTCCGGGCGGGCGCTGGTTGCCGCAAATGAAAATATGTTTTTCAAACTTTGGCATGGAGAAAATGTACAGGATTCGAAGGCGAGGAAACCATTGTTGGCCTCGCTTCTTGACCACGGAGGACGCAGAGGATACTGAGAAAATCTCTTTGCCTGGACTTCGGCGAGACTTCCGCGGTTAGTCCCGGCGGCTAATCCCGCTTGGCTACCGCGTAATAACCTGTTCGTGACTGGATCTTGTAATCCTTCTTGGAGTGGATTTCCACCTTGCGGAAAGTCCCGTCCAGGGCTGTGTTACTGGGAGTATAGCCTACGTTGTACTGGCTGCGCAGCTCCTTCGCGATCTGGTCAAAGGCTTCCTTCAGCTTGTCCAACTTGTTCCCCACTTCGATGACGCGGCCGCCGGTTTCGCCCGCGAGTTTTTTCATTTCGCGATCACCCGAGTATCCGCCGAAGCCGTAAAAACCTCGGTCCGCAATCATCAGCACATAGCAGATGGAATCCGCCTTCTGGGCGGCTTCAATAGCTTCGGTGATCTTCAGCTGGCTGCCCTGATCTTCGCCGTCGGTGAGCAGGATCATGGCCTTCCTCCCAACTTCCTTGGCCAGCTCATCGTGCGACGCCAGGTAGACCGCGTCGTAGAGCACGGTGCCTTTCGGCGTCGAACTACACGGCAACGGTCCACCGCCGGCTCCGGGAAGGCCTCCGCAACTGGACGGAGGAGCATTAATGCGGGCGCTGTTGAGGGCATCCCTCAGCCGTCGCGACGAGTTGGTGAAATCCTGCAGCAGGTTGGTATCAACGTCGAAACTGATGACAAAGGCTTCGTCTTTGGGGCGCAGAATCTCGCTCAGGAAATTGGCGCCGACTTCCTTCTCCATGTCCAGAACTCGCTGCTGGCTGCCGCTCGAATCAATCAGAATGCCAAGAGTGAGCGGCAGATCGGATTCGGCGGTGAAATACTTGATGGTCTGGGGCTTGCCGTCTTCCAGGATCTGAAAGTCGTCCCGGGTCAAATTGGGGATCAGAGCGCCTTTCTTGTCTTTGACGTTGAAAAAGAGCTGCACCACATTCACGTTAACCTTCAACGTGCCCATGGATTGGTCTTGCTCGCCACTCTGATTGCCTGGGGTCTGGTTCCCCGCGTCCGGAGAACCGGCCAGGCGGGGAAGTTGCTGGGCGGAAGCCATACCCGAGAAAAGGGCAACCAGGATGGCGATTGCAAATGGAGTGGCCGCAAATGTCTGAAACCCGCGGACTTTTGGCATTCAGATATTCTCTCGCACTTTTTGTTAGTCTATTCCATCAGAGTTAGATGCACGAAATTGTAGGTTTTAGCATCCCAAAGGAAAGTAGTTGCCGTCAGGCGGAGAGTGTGCCGGTGGATTCAGCGATGGGCCGAACCGTGGTGGGCAAGGCTGTGACAGGCAAGGTATTCAAGGCCCTTGCAGAAGCGTTGGTGGGGTTTTGTTTGGCTTCCGGAATGGCGGTTGCTCAGCAGACCGAACAGAAGCAGCCGGAACAGAAGAAGCAGAAGGAAGATATTCCTGACGCGCCTTCGGCTAGCCGGCCGTTTCCCGGCAACCTACCGCCGTCGTCAGCTCCACCGCCGTCCAATCCGCGTCCGTCCAATTCCGGGAATCCACCCCCGAATCAGGCGCCGCCCACCGAGGCCAATCCTGCCTCGCCCGCCGACGCCAATTCTCTGCCGGAACCCACATATGCTCCCGGCGTCGCACCGCCGCCCCCAATGAAAGTAACGACCGTGCCAGCGGGGGGTGCCACGGAGCAGGGCGGTGCCGCCAATGAGGAACTGTTCAGACTCAGAAGCAATGTGAACCAGGTGGTGGTTCCGGTCATGGTGAAGGATGGTTCCGGACGCATGGTCGACGGGCTGCTGTCCCGGGATTTCGCCGTCTTCGAAGACGGCAAGAAACAGAATTTGAATTTTTTCACCACCGACCCGTTCGCATTGTCCGTGGCTGTGATCTTCGACATCGGCATGGCGGACGTGGCGGTGCAGAAAGTGAATCAGACCTTTTCCGCGCTCGAAGGCGCGTTCAGCCAGTTTGATGAGGTCTCTCTCTACACTTACAGCACCAGTGTGTCGAAGGCGGCTGATTTCGCCGCCGTAGGCAAGAGGCTAACCGCCGCGCTCGACAGCCTCAGGTACGTGAGCGGCAGAAACAATGGGCCTCCCGTAACCAGCGGCCCTCTGGGGCCGCAGGGGCCAACTGTCAACGGTGTGCCGATCGACCCCGGCTCGCCCAGGGTAGTCACGCCCCCCAAAGAATCCCACGTGCTGAACGACGCCCTGGTGGCCGCAGCTCTGGATTTGAGCAAGCGCGATCGATCCCGCCGGAAAGTCATTTTCATCATCAGCGATGGCCGCGAGTCCCGTAGTAATGCCAGCTACCGCGACACCCTGAGGATTCTGTTGTCGAACGGGATTATGGTTTACGGAGTGGCTGTCGAGGGATCGGCGATTCCGGGATACGGCCAGCTGCAGAAGTTGCATGTGCCGCTCTTGACCTCGCGGGTGGGCTACAGCGACATTCTGCCCAAGTACACTTACGCCACCGGAGGCGAGCTTTTTTCCGGGTTTTCCCGCGATGCCATCGAGACCACCTACGCCAGCGCGCTGGGCGAAGCTCGCAACCAGTACACGCTAGGATATGTGACCCACGCCACCCCCAGCAACACTCACCGGGAGATCGAAGTCAAGATCGCCCGCCCCGATCTGAAGGTCACCGCGAAGGAAGGCTACTATCCAATCGGGTTGTCCCGCTGAGTGGGAAGTGGCCGCGGCATCGCCGCGAGTACGGTCTTCCAGTAGTAACCTGAGTAACCTGCCGTCACCGCCGGGCCGTGTGGTATAAAACAGCAGTACCAAGCCAAATTTTTACCGGGAAACGCTTGCGCGATGCGGGCGTTCGCCACCGGTCCGAGGGAAGTCTTGAGTTTCATCAACTTTGCGGCCCGCGAGATCAACTGCAAGATCGTTTACTACGGCGCTGGTTTGGGCGGCAAAACGACGAATCTCCAGTTCATTTACCAGAAAACTGCCGAACAACAGAAGGGCAAGATGATCTCGCTGGCAACGGAGACGGAACGAACCTTGTTCTTCGATTTTCTGCCTCTGGATCTGGGATCGGTCCGCGGCTTCAAGACTCGCATCCACCTGTACACCGTTCCCGGCCAGGTGTTTTATGACGCCAGCCGCAAACTGATCCTGCGCGGTGTCGATGGCATCGTCTTCGTGGCCGATTCGCAGGAAGAGCGCATGGACGCCAACGTCGAAGCTCTCGAAAACCTCATGGCCAATCTCAAGGAACACGGCTACGACTTCCACAAGATCCCCTACGTACTTCAACTCAACAAGCGCGATCTGCCCAACGTCTTGCCCATTGACGCCTTGTCAAAGCAACTGCGCCGCAAGAATGAGCCCATGATTGAAGCGGTGGCTTTTCAGGGCCCCGGAGTCTTCGAGACGCTGAAAGAGATTGCGCGTCAAGTGCTGACGGATCTAAAGCAGGGGGGGTAGAGCAGTCGTCGGTCGTCAGAAAACAGCTTCCAACCTTTTCTGGATCACATCGCACGCCCCACTTCCTGGTACGGGGAATTCCTCGCGCCGAGGGCTAGTCTGGGCTGACGACTTAAGACCGACGCCTGACGACTGAACTAACGAAGCTTCAACGACTTCAGCATTCGTTCGAACGTCGGCCGTAGCGATTCGAAATCTTTGTCCGGCGCGATCGACACCATGTATACCAGGCTGCCATCCGGACGCCGGAATGCGACCAGCCAGTCGCGCTCCTGCCCCGGACGTCCGCTCTGATCCCGCAGGGGCGAGGTTCCGATCAAGTCCACTGATTTTCCTCCAACCCCATTCACCCGGATGTTTTCATCATGCCCAATCTCGCGCAGATCGGGGTTGGACTGGCGCAGCGATGCCAGCAGATCGTGAGTTGCCTGATCAAGGCTGGCATGGGAGTCTTCAGGCTGATATGTGTTGATCATGACTCCATAGGCCACGGCGGACTGCGAAACTCCATTCTGCGGAGCAATCGTAACCGACGAGTTCTTGTCGCCGAACACCTGCCAGTTGTCGGGATAGGAAATATCGAAGTCGTTGTGGTTGAAATTGCGCATGTTGCCGCTGGGCTGAATGTCGCCACTGGAAGCGCTCATGGCGGGAGTTTGGCGTTCCGCGATTTGCTGCGCGGTGAGCGGCTTCATGCCCCCGACGCGTTGTTTGATATCGCGGAACTCAGCGCTGTCGCTGCGATAGCTGGTCTTTCTGGGTAGAGTGGCGACTTCTTTCGCCACCGCCTCGGCACGATTTCCGGGATTGGGGTGGTCGCTTAGAAACTGCGGACCACGCGCGACGCCGCCTTCCTTTTCCAGCTTGGTGAAGAATTGCGCCATGGCCTGAGGGTTGAAGCCGCTGTCATACATGATGTCAGACCCGAGCAGATCAGCCTCGGACTCCGCTTTGCGGGAATTCTTCAGGAAATAGGAGCCGACTCCAAACGAAAGCCCCATCTGCGCCATTTGCGAGAGCGCGCCCTGGCCCATCACTCCGCCCAAAATTGCCAGCGGAAGTTGCGCTGCCATCTGTTTGCTGGCCGCTCGCGTGCCGTGCCGCTGTACCACGTGGGAAATTTCGTGCGCCATCACGCCGGCCAGTTCGGCTTCGTTGTCTGCCGCCTGAACGGTTCCCAGATTTACAAACACCGGCCCGCCCGGAAGAGCAAAAGCATTGATCTCTTTTTGATTCACCACGTGAAAGCTATATGGCCACTTCTCGCCCGGAGCATGTGTGGCCAGTTGGCGTCCCAGACGTTGTACGTAAATCGTGATCGGATCCGAGTCCGGAAGGAGGGGTAGCTGCTTGCCGACCTGGGCGGCTGCCTGCTGTCCAGCCTGAACTTCTTCCTGGGCAGAAAACATATCAAAGCCGTGCGAGGGCTCTACTCGTGCTTCGAGCAACGGCGCTGACACAGCAAGAGCGAGCAGTACTGCTGCCCAGCGTGCGGCGGCTAAGTTGACCCTCATATTTCCTCCTGGGCAGTGCTGCCTGCCAGGACCATATTTTCTCATTCGATTAGATGCGCCAGCCGTGCGCCCTTCACGTGGGGACAACCCCTTCGGCCAAAAGCGTGCGGGGCGGACACCCTTGTCCGCCGCCTTTGACTTGGATCTTAGGTATGCAAAACAAATACGAGGCCCTTGTAACCAGTAACAATATCCCAAGCAAGAAACAACTTCAAAAACGGCGGACAAGAGTGTCCGCCCCACAGGTTGGCAAAAAAAGGTGCCGGTTTCCCGGCACCATGAGCTGGTTGAATTTAGTGGAGGAGCTTACTTGCCGTCCAGCGTTCCGGTTGCGCCAAACTCCCGCCGGGCCACGGTCCGGGCCGGCCGCGCCATGGGAAGCGCTCCAGCAGCCGCGCCATGACGCTCCAGCAGCATGGGAACCATCGCGTTCTCAGCTTCCTTGATAAACATGAGCTTGCCTTCCGGGCTCAGGTCAATGCGAATGAAATCGCCGAGCTTGATCTGTCCGGTGGCCACGAGGTTGGCCAACTGAAACACAATGTGACGCTCGATGGCACGCTTTAAATGTCGCGCGCCATATTTCGGATCGGTTCCCTCGTGTAGCAGAAAGCTCTTTACCTTCGGCGTGCAGCTGAACACGAACTGGTTTACCGCCGATGCCATCAGAATGCGCTGCTGCACCATGCCCAGCTCGATTTCCAGAATCTGCTGCAAGTGTTCCGAGCGCAACGTCCTGAACACGACCGACTTGTCGATGCGGTTCATGAACTCAGGACTGAATTTGCGCCGCGCTGCGTCGACCGCCGAGCGGTTGATCTTGTCGTCGAAGGAAGCGTCCACCTGCATGGGTTTTTGTGCAAAGCCCAGGCCGCCGTCCACCATGTTGCTCATCTCGCCGGCCCCTAGGTTCGAGGTCATGATGATGATGCATTGCGAAAGATCCACGCGGCGATTATCGCCCAGCGTCAAAGTGGCTTTGTCCAGGATTCCGAGCAGCAACTGCCAGAGCGAATCGGAAGCCTTCTCGATTTCGTCGAACAGAAGAATCGAAAGCTTCAGGGTCTCGGTGTGCCATTGATTGAGAGCTTCCTGGGTCAGCAAAGGATGCGTCTCGCGATGGCCCAGGTAGCCCGGAGGCGAGCCGATCAATTTGGCAATTTCGTGCGAGTGCTGAAATTCGGCGCAGTCGATCTTGATGCAGGCGCGGGCGTCGCCGAACAGGGACTCGGCCATGGCTTCCACCACCCGGGTTTTTCCTGAGCCGGTGGGCCCGAGGAATAAAAGATTGCCCACTGGACGGCCAGGAGGATTCAGGCCCGCCAAAAACATCTGGTAGATTTCGACGACTTTCTCGACGGCCTGGTCCTGACCGACGATTCTGCGGCGGAGGGCGCTTTCGAATTCTCTAGCATCATTGGAGCGGCGCGTAGGGTCGAGCATGGTGTTGACGACGGTTTTCATATAGGGTCTGGCCCTGCTTTTCCTTTCCTGGGCCCCTGTGCTTCGTGGGAGAGCGGGTCCCGCCGTCTCGCAATGAGAGACAAATTCTGTCATCTCATATCTTCGGCAATCTCATTACAGCAAACGACTCGCCATTCCGGCGTCCCGCTTATGCCTTACTTTCTACTAGCCTTAGATGCTCGCAAGGGCTCAGAAGGAGTGGCTGTGCCGCAGGCGGGGTTGGGCAAAGGGAAATACTTTGCCACTACCTGGAAATTTCCTGGCGCGGCGTGCGGAACAACCACGGTCTGCACGAGCTTGGGGAAGCACACCGGTTCCAGTCGCGCGTAAGTGCCTGAAATAGTTCCGGCTTCGGCCGCCACGCCTTGCCAAGGACGCAAAAGACCAGTCAGGAGCGGCGATGGAGCCCGCTTGGCACTGGCCCGACGTTATCTGGCAGGCTGATTTAGCCGACGCTAGCATCCGTGAAAACAGCTGTTTCCACGGAGAACAACTTGCGTCATCTCGGCTCTGTATCACTTGTTAGTATCCTGTTCATTTCCTTTGGTTTGAGTGTATTCGAGATCACGGCGGTGCCTGCCGTTTCCGCCCAGACAGCGCATCCCAAACTGTTGCTTACCTCCAAACCTTCGACTCCCATCGTTCCCAAAGCTCCGGAACAGTCGCTGGTAACCGTAGCGCCGCCCGGCAGCGCTCTTTACGTCGCCAAGCGGGGCGATAGCATTCCCCTGGTTGCCCGTCACTATCTTTCGCAGACTTCCTATCTGACGTCCAGCGAACTGAGCGACGCGATCCGCGGTGCCAACGGCGATTTCCGAGGCACACTCCTGAAGGCGGGTCAGCCTGTGATCATTCCAGGACTCCTGCCGATGCCGATCGTGGAGAAGTCGGTTCCGGTGCAGCGTGATTTTGAAGTGCGGGCGGTATACCTCACGGGACTCATGGCCGCAAGTGACCGCGGGATACGTATAATCCGCCGCTGGCGCGAGGTGGGCGGCAACGCAGTGGTGTTCGATATCAAGGACAGCGACGGCAGCGTCACCATCCCCTTCGATCATCCGCTGCTTGGCAGTCATCACGCTCCTTTTCATGATTTGCCCAAGTTCGTCCGCTTCCTGCATTCCCAGAACTTGCACGCCATCGCCCGGATTGCCATCTTCCGCGACCAGCGGTTGGTTGACGCCCATCCCGAACTGGCAGTGAAGTCGCGCAGGAGCGGTCAGGCGTGGCGCGAAAACGGAAAGCTGGTATGGACCGATCCCTCGCAGCCCAAGGTCCAGGAATACGACATCGCACTGGCTAAGAAGGCTGCCGAGGCCGGAGCAGACGAAATTCAGTTCGATTACGTGCGCTTCCCCGCCGAGGGCGACCAGAAAGATGCCAACTTCGTCTACCAGGCCGAACATCCTGAGTGGCATCGCTCGGACGTGATTGCCGACTTCCTCAAACACGCCTATGCCGAGCTGCACCCCACGGGTGCTCTGTTGTCGCTCGACGTGTTTGGCATCATGGCCTGGCAACGCCCCGTGGATCTGGCCCATACCGGGCAGGACATCCAGCGCATGGCCAAGTATTGTGATGTTCTTTCGCCCATGATCTATCCGTCACATTTCTTCGGCATGGACGGAATCGCTCATCCCGGCGACGCACCCGAACATTTCATCGGCGAGTCCATGGTCCGGTTTGAATCGATCACCAAGGGCAGTGGCGTGGTCATCCGGCCTTGGCTGCAGGCCTTTCGCTGGCGCACCAAGACTTATTCACCGAAATATATCGAAGCCCAAGTGCTGACCGCGAAGAACAAAGGCGGGATCGGATTCCTTTTCTGGAATGCCGCCAATGATTACAGCAAACCGTATGCCGCCATGCCGGAGATGACCGTGGCCAAAGGGCAGTACTTCCGCGGGGATGAACAGTCCAGTAGTGTGCGCGCTGCGGACTTGGCTGCCGGAGCCAAACCCCCGGCCGAAAGGGTAAGGCCCTAGTGACGTACGGAGACTCTACGCGTGTCGTCGATTCGGCTACTGTAGCGACGTAGCTTGCTACGGCTAGGGTCACGGCGAGAGACATAGCAAGCTACGTCTCACGACGAACTAGAGTTTTCAGCAGCTTCTGCCGGTTCGGTTATAATTTGAGTGTTTCCCAGCCCTCCCTTTTTAGAAGTGCAGCCCGATAACTGCCGGCAGACAGGTCCAGACGTGGAGGGAAAACCTGGCGGAAAGAAAGCGCATCCCTCAGTGGTGTTAGCGAAGGAGTATTCATGCCCCTGCAAAAGACTGAGAACATCTGGCACAATGGCAAACTGATCCCCTGGGACAAAGCCACCCTGCACGTGATGTCGCACGTGATTCACTACGGCTCATCGGTGTTCGAGGGCGTGCGTTGCTACGCCCTGCCCAGCGGTCCGGCCATCTTTCGCGCCAAGGAACACATGGGGCGCCTGCTGGATTCGGCCAAGATTTATCGCATTGACGTGGACTTTGCCGTGGAAGACCTGATTGCGGGCATGGCGGAGGTGGTAAAAAGCAACGGAGTGTGGCCGTGCTATATCCGTCCGATTGTGCTGCGCGGTTACGGCGAGGCGGGCGTGAATCCGTTCAATTCGCCGACCGAGGTTTATATCTGCAACTATCCGTGGGGGAAGTATCTGACGTCGGATTCCGGGGAAGGCGCGGACGTGTGCGTCTCCTCCTGGACTCGCATTGCCCCCAATACGTTGCCGGCAATGGCCAAGTCCGCCGCGAACTACATGAACTCCCAGCTCATAAAAATGGAAGCCGTGGTCAACGGCTACGTCGAAGGCATCGCACTCGATTCCAACGGATACGTAAGCGAGGGTTCGGGGGAAAACGTCTTCGTAGTGCGCAATGGCGTGCTGCAGACGGCGCCGTTGGGCAATTCCGTATTGCCCGGGATCACGCGTGATTCGGTTCTAAAGATTGCGCAGGATCTGAACATTCCTGTAGCCGAACAGTGCATCCCGCGCGAACTACTCTACATTGCCGATGAAGCATTTTTCACGGGCACGGCCGCCGAGGTCACGCCGATCCGTTCAGTGGACAAGATCAGCGTAGGCAAGGGCGTGACCGGTCCCGTCACCAAGGCCATTCAGAAGGAGTTCTACGCGATTATCCGCGGCGAAAAGGCGGACCGCCACCACTGGCTTACGCCGGTTGCGGTCGGGAGCAAGCAGCCGGTGGGCGTTTAGAGCCGCAGCGTAGGAACTTCTCGCAAGAGACCGGCCGCCCTGCGGGGCGGCGTTCTTTAGAATTCGGCTCGCTGACAGAGCGGTTCGCCGTCCGCGCTAAGGCTTGAGCGACGATCACGCGATGTACTTCATTTGCGCTTCCCGCGCTGCAGTTTTGGGAGTTCGCCGTCGTCCGCCATCCAAACTTGTCCGCGATCCCTTCCCAAGGGCTCGGGTTTTCTTCTGATTCGGTTTCACCGCTACCAGCCGCGCCACCGGTACCCCGGAGCGTGCGATGGTGACTTCCTCTCCGGCCACCACTCGTTGCCAAAGCCGCGAGAGATGAGTCTTTGCTTGATGGATGTTTACCTGCATGATGAAGCGGTGACCAAGTCTGTAGACTTGAGTCTACCTCACCGCCCTCTGTTTTCTGTTTCACCCTCGCCCTTCGATTGGGGCGCTTCGTAACCGACCCCAGGCTACAAACGCCGCCAGCGCACCCAGTACGATTGGCACTCCTAGCAGGTTGGCTTCTCCTCGTTGAATATGGAAGGGAACAGCCAGAATCATGATCGCGAGCAGCCCAGTGGCAGCCAGCGGTGTCAGCCCGGGCAGAATCCGGAGGGCTGCAGGCAAGATCAGGCCGATGGCGGCCGCAAGCTCGCTGAGGCCAATGAAACGAACCAGGATTACCGGCGTGCTGCCCACCCACATCAACTTCTGTGCCAGCGCTGGTATCGGCATCGTGCTCTTCATGAAGCCCGCCATGGCGAATATTCCGGCCAGCAGAATCTGCGCAAGCCACAAGCTGACGTGAAGCGCCCGGCTGGGGCGTGTCTTAGTACTGGATAGCGTAACGCTGTTGCTCATTGAATGTCTCTCCTGAGTTGTTTGAAAACTTTTGGATGTGCTTGACTCGAACTCGTTCAACCTGGCTCGTTCAACCGGGCTCGCTAGACCTGGCTCGCTTGCCTTGCGCTTCGTTCGATCTGTTGCCGGGCAGCTGCCAGCGAAGCGCTGCCGGCTTCCCGCCCCTGGCTTTCCGCGTGAATGAAAGTCACATCAGTAAGGCCGATGAATCCAAGAATGAAGCGTAGGTAAGGTTCCTGGAAGTCTGCCTTTTGCGCGGGAGTTCCAGGTCCGTAGGCGCCCGCACGGGAAGTAATGACCACGACTCTCTTGTCGGCTAGTAATCCTTTGGCACCCTCGGGACCAAAACTAAAGGTCTTGCCGCCGCGCACAATGTGGTCGATCCAGGCCTTCAGCGGAAAGGGAATGGAAAAGTTGTACATTGGGGCACCGATCACTACCTGGTCCGCCGCCGAGAGTTCAGCAACCAGAGTGTCGGAGGGAGAAAGGGCATGCTTCTGCGCCGCTGTCCATTGCGCAGGATCGGAATGGGCAGCTTCAACCCATTCGTCGCTAATGAGCGGAAGCACGGTGGTGGAAAGGTCCCGGTCGACTACCTGACCTGCTGGATGCTGTTCCTTCCACGTCTCCACGAATTTCTGGGTTAGCTTGCGGGTGACGGAACTGCGGCGCGCGCTGGAATCGATCCGAAGTAGTTTCATGGGTAAATCCCTTCACGAGGTTGGATCATCAGTCGGTTAGATCATCGGTGCGCGCTTTTGGTTACTTTAAATAACTACTTGTATAAGTACATTAGGAACTATAAAGTAACTATAGGAACATATGCGGCAGGCTAAAGATTCAGGTCCTTGCGCGATTCACGGCTTGCTGGAGGTGCTGGCGCGCCCTTGGACTATGTACATTCTGTGGATCCTCTCCACGAATGGTCCGACCCGCTTCGGAGCCCTTCGGCGGCAGGTTGAGGGAATCTCGTCCCGGGTTTTGACTGAGAGGCTGCGCAGCTTGGAACAGAAGGGTTTTATTTACCGCAAGTACGAGCCCACCATTCCTCCGGCGGTCACATACGGGATCACGAAACGGATGCAGGACATCGGGTCTGTCCTTGATGAATTGAATCGCCTGGCTCAAAGCTGGCAACGGGAAGATGGCTCACAGCCACACAATGCAGGTGTAGGACACAGTGTCCGGGCCAAATCCGGCTCTTCCCACTCGCAGGAACTCGCTTCAGACTGAAGCATCAGCATTCGCTCCGGGTGCCGCCAGCCCCAAAGTCCGCCCAATCAGCCGTGTCAAATCGTTACTTAGGTCATCTTGGGCCCGGTGACTTTTCGGTTCATCATACGGGAGGTTATTTGGGGGAAGTGTCGAATGAATATTGATGATTTGCTGCGCATCGCCATGGAGCGCCGTGCCTCCGATCTACATTTGAAGGTGGGCAACTATCCCCATCTGCGCATTGATGGCGACCTGACTCCGCTGACCGATCAGCCTCGCATCAGCGCCGAAGATATGCTGACCATGGCTTTCAGCATGATGTCCGCACGCCAGAAACAGAAGTTCAAAGAGACCACGGAAATCGACATGGCTTACGGCGTGGCCGGATTGGGCCGCTTCCGTGTGAACGTGTTCCAGCAGCGCGGCAACGTGGGCCTGGTACTGCGCGTAATTCCCACCAAGATCCGAGCGCTCGACGAGCTTTATCTGCCCAAGATTGTGGAACAGGTTTGCGACATGCCGCGCGGCCTGATTCTGGTCACCGGAGTCACCGGTTCCGGTAAGTCTACAACCTTGGCAGCCATGGTGGATCGGATCAATTCCACCCGCGCCGAACACATCGTCACTATCGAAGACCCGATCGAATTTCTGCATCGCGACAAAAAAGGCTATGTGAACCAGCGCGAAGTCGAGGTCGACACGCCGTCATTCGGTGCGGCGTTGCGCGCTTCCCTGCGTCAGGATCCCGACGTCATCCTGGTCGGCGAAATGCGCGATCTGGAAACGATTGGAACCGCGCTGCACGCCGCCGAAACTGGCCACATGGTGTTCTCCACCTTGCACACTTTGGACGCGGTGGAAACCATCAACCGTATTATTGCGATCTTCCCGCCGCCCGAGCAGAAGCAGATCCGCTTGCAGTTGGCGGCGGTGCTGCGCGCCGTCATCAGCCAACGGCTGGTGAGACGCTGCGATGGCGACGGCCGAGTTCCCGCCGTCGAAGTGATGATCAACACGGCTTACATCCGGGAATGCATCCTGGTTCCAGAGAAGACCCGCGCCGTCCGCGACGCGATTTCCGCGGGCACTTCGCAGTACGGTATGCAGACCTTTGACCAGTCGCTGTGGGATTTATTCCAGGCAGGATTGATTAATTACGAAACTGCTTTGGAAAACGCATCCAACGCAGACGACTTCAAGCTGCGTATGCAGGGTGTTTCTTCCACTAGCGACATTTCCCGCAACGCCATGCAACAGACGGGTTTTAGCGGGGGACGCTGAGGCGGGGGACGCCACAAACAATCAGGGGCGCGCATCCAGCGCGCCCCTTTTCGTCTGACCGATGCGCGCTCCTATTTTGCCGCCAGGGCTTGAGGCTGGCTCAAGAATCCAGCCGCATACTTCGAGTGATGACACTCGCCGCCACCGAGCACCCTCAGCGCATCATGCAGCGACGAGATTTCGAACACGCGGTTCAAGCGGGTGCGGGTCAGCATTTCGTTGACGAAACGCGATGGGTTCACCAGTTTGAGCTGGACTCCGTGGTTGCGCGTCCAGTGATGCAACGACACCAGGGCGTTCAATCCCCCGCCATCCATGAACTCCAGTTGCGAGAGATCCAGCACCATGATCCGCGCGGTCTTTTCCGATACTACCGCGTTCCTAAGGGTGGCCACCTCGGCGCCGCGCACCAATCGCCCTCCGCAGTGCACAACCGCCACATCGCTGGCTTTTTCAACGTCGATCGTTAACATGACTGACTCCATCTCGTGACTCATGATCTTCTTGTACTGAATAGACGACGAGGTGGGAAGAAAGTCACCACCGCATCGTCCAGCTTGCGCCGCTCATTCGAACTGTCATTTATCTATACGCAATCAGTGGTTTGGCGGTTCCATCTCGATTTGCAGAGCCGCCGAAACGGGGTTGTTTACAACAATTTACATCTTTGGCGTAAGGTTGCTTTGTATGCCGCTCTCGCGCCCGAAAAAAACTGATTCCGAAGATGTGCTCTACGAATATGCAATAGGCGCGCTGGCCCGCCGCATGCGTTCCGTGGCCGAACTCAAACGCCTGCTGCGTCCGCGGGTGGAAGCTGACACCGAATACGGCAGGACGCTGGTGGAGTTGGTGATTCGCCGCCTCAAGGACCAGGGTTATCTGAACGACGCCAAATACGCCGCCGCGTATTCCTCATTCCGGCGCGACAATGAGAAATTCGGACGCCGGCGCGTGATTACCGACCTGAAGGCCAAGGGAGTTCATGGAGAGGTGATCGATAAGGCGGTCGACTCGGTTTACGACGAAGTGAACGAAGAGAAGCAGGCACGCGACTACCTGCGCCGCAAGCGCTTGCAAAAGCCCAAGAACCGGAAAGAAGCGGCGCGCGTCTTCCGTCAATTGATGCGCGGAGGATTCGGGGCGAAGACGATTTTTGCCATCCTGAAGAAGTGGGATGTGGATGATGAGACGCTGCAGGCGCTGGAGGGGGAGAGAGAGCTGGAATGAGAATCATGCTCAAGCAGGCGAGCCAGTGTCCGCTGTGACCGCTGTGAGCGAGCCGTTGCGTTTGCGCCCGAAATGCTGGATACTCCCCCAGACCATTTTAGTCAAAATAGGGAGGAACCATGAAATTCAGATTAGCGATAGTACTTGCGGCAATGTTACTCAGTTCGGTCCTCGCGTTCTCGCAGGGTGCCGGATCCGACGTCAACAAGGCGGCTGACAAAACCGCCGACGCTACCAAAGACGCGGCCAAAGATACAGGGCACGCCACCAAGAAGGCAGCCAAGAAGACGGCGCACGCAACGGACAAGGCGGCCGACAAGACCGCGGACACTACCAAGGACGTAGCCAAAGATACAGCACACGGCACCAAGAAGTTGTACAAGAAAACCGTGCATGCCACCGACAAGGCGGCGGACAAGACCGCGGACACGACCAAGGACGTGGCCAAAGATACCGGCGACGTGGCGAAGAAGACGGGACACGGCATCAAGAAGGGTGCGAAGCACGTTGGTCATGACGTCAAGAAGGGTGCCGAGAAGACCGAAGACGCAGTGAAGTAATCCTGCCGATAGTCATTCCCCAGGGACTTCCGAGAGCAGCCCGGCGTTTTCAGCGCCGGGTTGGCTCTCCTCTGACCCCATCTGAAATCATCCCCACACGTGTTTCGGATCGTAGTCGATCGAGTGTTTCTTCAGAAACGCGACAAACCCTTCTTCAAAGCTGCGCTTCCGATGATGCTCGGCTTGCGGTTGGATGTAGTCGATCGTTCCCGACCTTTGCGAAACTCCCAGCGTAAACGCGCATAGCCTCCTGCCAGGAAAATCCCATCCCGCGATGCGCTTTCGCCGATGCTAGAATCGAGACAGAAATCAAATCATGCCGACCGGCACTGAAACCCGCCGCAAATTTCTGGATTTTTTTGTTCAGAAGGAACACCGCGAGGTGCATTCGTCATCCCTTGTCCCGCAGAACGACCCCACGCTGCTGTTCACCAATGCGGGCATGAACCAGTTCAAGGATGTCTTCCTCGGCCTGGAAAAGCGCGACTACAGGCGAGCCACGACTTCCCAGAAATGCGTGCGCGCAGGCGGCAAACACAACGATCTAGAAAATGTCGGTTTCACTAACCGTCATCACACGTTCTTCGAGATGCTGGGAAATTTTTCTTTTGGCGATTATTTCAAGAAGGATGCCATCGCCTACGCCTGGGAGCTGATCACCTCGCCCTCATGGTTTGCCATAGAAAAGAACAAACTCTACGTCACCATCTTCAACGGTGAAGGCGGAATGTCGCGTGATGTGGAAGCCTACGATTTGTGGGTGGGGCAGGGCGTGCCGAAAGACCGCATCTTTGAGTTTGGACTAAAAGACAACTTCTGGCAGATGGGCGACACCGGCCCCTGCGGCCCCTGTAGCGAGATTCACTACGACATGGGCCCGGCGGCCTCGGATCAAGGACACACGGACTGCAAATTCGGCTGCGACTGCGGACGCTATGTCGAGCTGTGGAATCTCGTCTTCATGCAGTTTGACCGCGATGCGAACGGCAAGTTGAATCCGCTGCCCCAGCCATCAATTGATACGGGGATGGGGTTGGAGCGTGTGGCGGCTGTGCTCCAGGGAGTGATCTCGAATTACGATACGGATTTGTTCACGCCGCTGATTCGCGGTGCGGCGATGTTTTGCGAAGTGGCTGGTGCCAAACACAGTGACTTTGACTATCACAAACTAGATCCCGGGGCTCGGGCCTCACTCAGGATTATCGCGGACCACAGTAGGGCGACCACTTTCTTGATTGCTGACGGGGTGCTTCCCTCAAACGAGGGACGGGGCTACGTGCTGCGAAAAATAATGCGGCGTGCGATGAGGCATGCACGCCTCCTCGGTGGCAATTTTTATGTGTTGAGCAACATGGTCGGCCGCGTCGTCGACGAAATGGCTGGGACTCCTGTCGACCCGATAAGGAAAACCAAACCATACCCAGAGCTACAAGAGTCTCTGAATCATGTAAGAAAAGTGGTGCGGGCGGAGGAGACGAGATTTGAGCACACGCTCGCAATTGGATCAAAGAGATTGGACCAGTACCTCGCCGAAGCGCAGGCTCAAGATAGGGCAACCACGGCCAGCCTCTCCGGTGACAAGGCGTTCATGTTGTACGACACCTACGGGTTGCCTCGTGACTTTATCGAGGACGCCTCACGGGATCAAGGAATTCAGTTCGACTCCGCCGGATTTGAGCAAGCAATGCAAGAGCAGCGGAGGCGCGCTCGGGCATCGTGGAAGGGCGGCTCCAAAGCCTCCGCGAACCCTGTTTACAACCCACTGCCCAAAACACTTTTTGAGGGGTACACGGCCAAGGAGATGCCTGACAGCGACTACCCGTCGCCACTCTCAGAGGATTCGATTGTGTTAGCCATTGTGAAAGATGGCAGGAGTATCCAAGAGTTGGCACCAGGCCAGGAGGCAGAAATAGTTCTTGACCGTACCCCTTTCTATGCAGAGCAGGGCGGACAAGTTGGGGATACCGGGTGGCTTAACGCTCGCGGCGAAGTTGTTGCCAAAGTCACGGATTGCGAAATGCCGTTGCAAGGTGTCCGGGTTCACAAAGTGATAGCCATGGCACCGATTCGAGTTGGCGAACACGTGGATGCGCTGGTTTCTGCTAACCGGCGGCGTCAGATTATGAGAAATCACACAGCTACCCACCTTCTTCATGCAGCTCTGCGGCTGCACTTGGGACCTCACGTCAAGCAGGCGGGATCTCTAGTTGATCCAAATCACTTGCGATTCGATTTCTCTCATTATGCTGCCGTGGAGGATGAAGAGCTTCAGGACATTGAGGAAACAATCAACCGATGGGAAATGAAAAACCAGAGGATCGAAGTCATCGAGAACGTGCCCATTGACGTCGCCATTAACGAATACAAGGCAATGGCCCTGTTCGGCGAAAAATATGGCGACAGGGTCCGTGTGGTCAGGATCGGGGATTTCTCCACCGAGCTTTGCGGCGGCACCCACACTGCCGCCACCGGCGAGATCGGACTCATCAAAGTCTTGAAAGAAGGCAGCGTTTCCTCGGGTGTGCGGCGTATCGAGGCTGTCACCGGCGAAGGCTCGCTGCATCATTTCCAAAAAGATCATCAACTGGAAACCGTTGTGGCCGAGCTCACCAGCCGCGAGGCCAACACCTCGCCGGCTGAAGCTTTGAAAACGGAGCTCGAGAAAAAAGATGCCGAAATAAAGCGGCTGGCCCGCGAACTCGATCAGGCGCGGATGAAATCAGCGTCATCCACCGTGGCTTCGGTGACCGACAAAATCAAAGATGTCGGCGGCGTGAAGGTTCTGGCGCACCGGGTGGACAATCTCGAACGAGCGCAGATGCGTACCCTGGTGGACCAACTGCGCGACAAGCTGGGATCGGGCGTGGTGGTGCTGGGCTCGGCAAGCAATGGGAACGTCGCGCTCATCGTCGGGGTGACCAAAGACCTCACCAGTAAAATTCAGGCGGGAAAAGTCATTGGCCCGGTGGCGCAGAAGGTCGGAGGCAAAGGCGGTGGCAGACCTGATCTGGCCGAAGCTGGCGGGAAAGATCCCGGGGCGCTGGATGCGGCACTGAGAGAGGTGTATGGCGTGGTAGAGGCTCTGTTGGGGAAATAGAGCCGGTTTTCAGATATTCGTTCCCGGTTCCCAGTCCGGCGGTTTACCGACGCCCAGCGAAAAGTTTGCACGCGATTGGCCGTCTGGCTACACTCCTGAGCGGTGATAGGAGGGCGGATGAAAAATCGCATCCGTTTCATCAGCCATAAGGACAAGAAGATTCTGCTGGCGGATGGTTCCAATTGTTCACCCGAGGAATTGGTGGAACTCGCTGCGCTGGTTCAATCCCAAGTCACGGCTGAACCTCGCGGTTCGGTGCTGCTTCTGGCGGATTTCGCGGGCGCGAAGATCGATAAGAAGAGCCTGGAGCGTCTTAAGCCCGCGCTGGTACTCGATCGTCCGCACCTGAAGCGCTCCGCCTGGGTGGGAACAGAGAACCTGCCGAAAGTCTTCTACGAGCACCTGAAATCATTTTCGCAGCGGGAATTGCCTACGTTCAAGACGCGCGAAGAGGCTTTGGATTGGCTGGTGGAGGACTGAACTCTGCGGATAGGGAACGGAAACTAGGCCCCCTTCGACTCGCCTTACCGCGCACGCGCGGCTCGGACCGCGCTCGGATGACAATTTCGTCTGGGATCGAGGCCGAGGTTAATTCATATCAGCTCCTCCACTTCAGCGTGACCGGACCTGCCAGGGGATGTTTCATCTCCCCGCCCGTTCTCCGCGCTTCCAGATAGGCCGCCTTCAATCCGAAATACCACTTGGCGGGACGGTCGGCGTCATCGATCAGCATCAGGTGTGGATTGTGTTTTAAGCCTTCCGATTGTTTTTCCATCGTCTGGCGATCTTGTTCCACAAATTTCGCAAAAACAAATTTGAGCAACTGCGGCCCCAACGGAACCCAGCGAAAAAGATTCCACGCCGCCACCACATCAATGCGGCAGTGGCTGCGGGTGATTGGGGTCACCGTAGTCAGGGAGGAGAACCAGTATTTGCCGGCCCGGATGGTCTCCAGCCGCAGGTTGGGCAGAACAAAATCAATCGTGGTGGTGATGGACTCGGCGTCCGCGTACAGCCGCAGCAGTTTGTAAGGCGCGCTGTTGGAGCTGGGTGTGTGCGCGCTCATGCGGAAGCCATTGGGGATGGGCTCGAAATTCTTGTGCTTCTCGTGGATGCTGTCCCGCGATCGCCACCACCAGGCTTGATGGACAAATGGACCATGCGCCGGGTCCATCAGCCCGATGATGCCGTGATCCACACTGCATGGAAGATCAGCGGTTAGGTAAGCCAGCTTGTATTTCTCGCTGAAGGTGGGAACTCGGGGCGCAGGCATTGGTGGCTCGACAGCTTTCGTAAATCCGGATCCCGGCGCCGCCGGCTCGGGGATGAAAACCCAGATGAAGTCATCATGCTCCTGGCAGGCATAGCTTCCAGCGTAGATGCGGTCGATCTTTAGCTTCTGATCCGCGGTGAGTGACGGAATGAGCTGACACTGGCCGGTCTGTCCGTCGAACCTCCAGCCGTGATAACTGCATTCCACGTGCTGGCCGTCGATGCGACCGTGGGAAAGCGGCATGCCGCGGTGGGGGCAGGCGTCATGCAGTGCGAACGGCTGGCCCTGGCGATCGCGGCCGATAGCCAGGGGAGCTTCGAGCAGCATGACCTTGCGTAGTTGCTTCCCACTCACTTGCCCGGCGGGCAGGGCGCGATACCAGAAGCCGTAGAGCATCAGGGAATCCGGCGTTTCGCGTGGCGGCGGGGGGATGTCGTTCATGGGGGACGCAGGCAGCGTACTACAGCCGCCGAAGGAGGTAAAAGGCAGAGCAATCCTGCTCCTTTGCGGAGTCGCAACCGATCGCGTGCCGGCAAGTAACCTCAGGACGCGGTAAATATCTTTGTTCTCAATAAATTGCTGTATTACTTCCGTGGTTCGATTGGGCTTTCGATTCGTTGCTACTGGGTCGTTCAGCACCTATAATTGCTCCACTCTGGTAGGGATTCTCCGTCAGGTTCCGGGTAGGTAGACGCGGTGGTATTGGTCTGTCCGCGTGTAAGCGCTGAACCCGGCTATGCGAAAGCACCTGCAAATCGCCCTGATGGCTAGTCCCGTAATCGCGACCTTCCTTTCTTTCACTACGCCATATCTGCAGGCACAAGCCGGCTTCGGCACGGTTGCCAGCATCACCACTTCCGACGACTCTGGCCGCAAGATTTATGTAAACGACTCAGGGCCAGCAGTCGTGGCGAAACCGGCGTCAATCGCTGGGTTACGGAGGAATGGGCTAGCCTATTGGAGCCCCACGGCGCACCAATGGAAATCGGTGCCATCCGCCAAAATCGGGGCAGCGCGTTCGGCGGCGGCTGAAGTCAGCAGCACCGAGCAGGTTTCCAGCTTTGTGCGTGGCAAACCATTCACCCAGCAGGAGATCGATGCGGCCATTGACCTAGCCGCCTCCCGGCACAACGTGGATCCCAGTCTGGTGCGCGCGGTCATCAAAGTGGAATCAAACTTCAATCCCAACGCAGTTTCCCGCAAAGGGGCGATGGGGCTGATGCAGTTGATGCCACAGACGGCGCGGCAACTGAACGTAGTCAATCCCTTCGATCCGGAACAAAACATAGATGCGGGCGTCCGCCACCTCAAGCGGCTCATGGAGAGTTACGGTGGAGACGTCAAGCTAGGCCTGGCAGCCTACAACGCGGGCGCAGGCGCGGTTTCAAGAAGCGCGGGAGTACCGCGCTTTAGAGAAACCCGCAACTATGTGAAACGGATCACGGAGTTGTACTACGGCGGGACCGCTTCCGGCTACCGCATCCTGAGCAGCCCGGTGCACGAGCCAGTTCTGGTACAGCGCGACGACCGGGGCGTCTTGCACTTCAGCAACACCGACTGACGATTCTGCATCTGTAATAGGGCGAGCGGCTGGGCGCTCATAAGCAAGGCGATTACGGGCTAGAAAAATTACGAGCTAAAACAATTGAGGATCTTCGATCCAGGCCAACGCGCGAGGCGTCTGGGCACGGCTCTCGTCCTGCTGCTGCTTCCGGTGCTGCCCGCCCAGGCGCGAGGCAAGTCTGAGGCCTGGGCCAATACACAATTTTCCGCCGCCGAGCGCGTGCGGGAAGCGCTGAACGCCCTCCCCGCCAAAGAACGAAGCCGCCACGAATACCAGCGCGTCATCAATGCGTATCGCCGGGTTTATTACGGCGCTCCGGCTTCGGCCAAGGCGGACTCCAGCGTGGGTGCGGTCGCGGACCTGCTGGCGGAAATGGGGCGCACTTTCAACAATGAAAGCGCTTTGCGTTCCGCCATCGGCCAGTACAAATTTCTCCGCCGGGAATATCCCGGCAGTCGAGAGCGTTTCGAGGCCCTGTTCAACATCGCCCAAATCTATCAGGATGACCTCAAAGATCCGGCCCAGGCCAAACCGGTATTCGAAGAATTTCTCCGCCGCTATCCCCGCAACCATCTCGCGGACGCGGCTCGCAGTGCGCTCGCCCAGCCAGAGCAGCAGGCGGGGTTAAGGTCAAAGGTCGAAGATAAGGGCGACAAGAGGGGCGACGATGCAGATGATGACTCCAACGCTCTGAAAGAACGTGCGGGAAAGCAGACCTCCAGCCGGATTCCGGCGCCTTCCGTGTCTCGAGAAGGCTCAGGCGCGATCGATGCCGAAAGCCACAACGGGACTTCGAAGCTTTCGCGCATCACCAACGTTCGCCACTGGTCCAGCCCAAACTACACCCGGGTTGCCATCGACCTCGAACAGGACGCAAAGTTCGAATCCCAGCGGATTGATAACCCTGAGCGAATCTTCTTTGATTTGCTAAATACGAATCTCGTCTCCAATCTCTTGGGCAAAACCTTCGATGTGGATGACGGGCTGCTGAAAAAAATCCGAGTGGCCCAATTCCAGCCGGGGAAGTCGCGGATTGTCCTGGAAGTGGCGGATCGTTCTGACTACGACACCTTCATGCTGGCGAATCCGCCGCGGCTGATCATTGACATTCACAGCAAGGATATTCAGAGCAGGGATATCCACGGCGAGGATATTCAAAACAGGGCGATCGACAGCAAGGACCCTCCCGCAACCCGGGACAGACTGGCGAAAGCCAAAGGCGGTGAGCGCAAGCAGGCAATTCGGGCGCAACCGATTCAGGCCGCGTCGCTAAAGCGGCCCGAGCCGCTAAATTCCGGGAGTACGGAAATCGCTTATGGCGCGATGGCGTCCAAGTCCGAAGACTCCCCAGCCTTAGAAGCAAAGTTGCCGGCCACGGCAACAAGCAAAAGCAGCGTTCCGCTCACCCGGGTGGCGAGTGGCGGCGGGACGAAGAAGACGGTTGTGGAAGCGGATGATGCTGAAGACGACAGCGCTGCCGCGGTCGCCAAGGTGGATCCGCCAGAGGTCAATTCTCCGCAGATCAAGCTCTCGGATATCAAGTCTTCGGCCAGGGCAGCCAGCACTCTGGCTCTGCCGCCGTCCAAGAACTCTGTCAGAAACAAGCGCAAGAATGTGGAAAGCTTTCCCGATGTCCGCGAAGCCTCACCCACTGCGAACGGCGACCGGTCGTTGATCCGCGCCCTGGGGCTGAAAATCGGCAAGATCGTGATCGATCCCGGCCACGGCGGACACGACACCGGCACCATCGGCCCCAACGGTCTCGAGGAAAAGGACCTCGTGCTGGATGTCGGCCGGCGGCTGGGCAAACTGCTGCAGGCCCGCCTGGGCGCCGACGTAGTCTATACGCGCAAGGACGACACTTTCATTCCCCTCGAGACTCGCACTTCCATCGCCAACCAGGAGCAAGCTGACTTGTTCGTTTCCATCCATGCCAACTCCAGCCGCGACCGCGACGCCCGCGGTGTGGAGACCTATTACCTGAATTTCACTTCGTCCGCGGAAGCGCTGGATGTGGCGGCGCGCGAAAATGCGGCGTCAGACAAATCCATCCACGAACTTCAGGACCTGGTAAAGAAGATCGCGCTAAAAGAAAAGATTGAAGAATCGCGCGAGTTTGCCTCCAATGTGCAGCGGGCCCTGCACAGTGGCCTAGCCACGAAGAGTCCGGGAATCCGCGATCGTGGAGTGAAGAAAGCCCCGTTTATCGTGCTCATCGGAGCCAATATGCCTTCGATCCTGGCCGAGATCTCGTTCGTCAGCAACCCGGGGGATGAACGCCGGTTACGGACCTCCGACTACCGCCAGCGCATCGCCGAATCGCTCTATCGAGGCATTTCGAAGTACGTAAGCGGCCTGAGCGGGGTCAAGGTTGCCAGCAAGATAGATAAAGGCGAAGCCCAGTAATCTTTCCGCCCGCCGCGCACCCCAACTTCGCGCTGCTGGAAACTTTCCCGGCTGGTCTGTAGTCTAATAACACAGGGCTTCGCCCCCTGTCCTGTTCATCCTCATGAAGGCTTCCCGAATCATCTCCGTGCTGATTTTGTCGGTTGCCACGGCCTTCGCGGGCGAGGGCGTACCCGCTGTACCCACCACCGTCCTTCTGCCACTGCAGTTCTCTGGATGGCAGATCTCCGGTTCACCCCAGACAAGCAAAGACCCCGCCGTAGCCGATCCCGCGAACGCCACATTGCTGAAAGAATACGGATTCACCGACTTCGAATCTGGCATCTACACCCGCGACGACGGGCGCAAACTCACCGTCAAAGGCGCGCGCTTCGCCGATGCCAGCGGCGCCTACGGTGCATTTACCTACTACAAGCTTCCGCAGATGCTCAAGGAGACGATTCCGGATCAGGCCGCGTCGCTCAATGAGCGTGTGCTCTTTTATCGCGGCAATATCCTGGTAGACGTGGTCTTCGAAAAGTTGAGCGCCATGTCCGCCGCCGAGCTTCGCGAACTGTCGCAGGCGTTGCCTTTGCCCGCGGGCAACACACGAAATCTACCCAGCCTGCCGGCATATCTTCCGAAGCTGGGCTATGTGAAGAACACGGCCAAGTACGTCGTAGGACCGGTCGGCTTGGAAAAAATAAGCTCGCCGCTTCCCGCGCAACTGGTGGATTTCAGCGTGGGGTCGGAGGTCGCACTCGGCACCTACCAGACCGCGGATGGGCAAGCGACTTTGATACTGATCTCCTATCCCACGCCGCAGATCGCCACCGAGCATCTGCGCCGGATTGATGCGGCCAACGAGCCATCCGTGCCGCGTCTGGCGGGAACTCCGCAGCCCTTGAATATTGGACCGGTCTTCGACAAGCGCACCGGCCCCATGCTGGTAATCGCGACTGGCGCGATCTCGCCGGACGAAGCGAAGTCCCTTCTGAGTGCGGTGAACTACGAAGCCGACGTTACCTGGAATGAAAACACCTACTCTGGCAAGAAAAACAATCTCGGCAACCTGTTGCTGAACATCTTCCTGCTGTGCGCGATTCTGATGGCCTTCTCAGCCGTGGCCGGCCTTGCTTTCGGAGGGATCCGCATCTTCTTCAATCGCATCTTGCCGGAGAGCGTGCTGCACCGCCAGAAGGACGTGGAATTCATCTCTCTAAACTTGTCCGAAGGTCAGGTTGCCGAGGCTGATTCCAACGTAAGCTCATCAATCAAAGCCGGTTAGAGCAGGGAAACAACCCGGATGTCTCAGAATGAGTCACCACGCGAGCCTGTTAACCTATTTTCTAAGCTATTGAAAACAAAGATATTTATTTCCCAAAAATTCCTTGACACCCCCCTTTTTCGGCTCATAAGATTTCGCCAGAAAGTTTTGACGGTTTTGCCCCGTTGGAACTATTCTCCCTAAAAGAGAAGGCCGCCTATTGCCAAGGTGGCCTTTTTGTTTGGATCAGTCGTCGAAGGATCGGTCGTCAGTCGCCGGTCCTCAGTCGTCAGCACCAACGAACTTTGCTGCGGCAATCTGAATTTCCCTGACGACTGAAGACTGACAACCGACGACTGCCTGCCACTCTTTACGCTCACTTCCCCTCGCAGTTAGAATCGAAGACAAGCCGACGTAGCTCAGTTGGTAGAGCAGCCGATTCGTAATCGGCAGGTCAGCGGTTCAAGTCCGCTCGTCGGCTCCAACATAACCCCAATCCCTCATTCAGTTTATCGATTCCGGCAGGGCGCTGAGAATCGGCTCAAGTGTCCCGAAGGTGTCCCGAAGTTCTGAACCTGGATTTTCGCTCACTGTTTTTTCGAGTTTAGCCATCGCGTTCCGAACGTCATCGGCGGCCGTCTTGATGTAGTAGTTGGCCGTCGTGCTCACATTCGAGTGACGCAGGATTCGCTGAATCACCATAGGCGGCACACCAAGGCGATACAGGTTGCTGCCCAGGCCGCGCCGTGCTGCATGCCAACCATGCCACTGCGGAAGACGTGCGTCCCGCTGATACTCGTGATCCGCTTTCAGGTGTGGTTGTCCTTTCGACCTTCCGCAGCGTGCGCAGCGATTGAGCACGGGCCGGATGCCACGCCCGAGTAGATTGTTCATGCTCATCGGATTGCCCAAGCTGTTGGCGAAGATCGGCCCACTCTGCGGACTGTGCGAGTGGAGCCGATGCATCTCCAGGCGTTCAGCGAGCTGGCGAATCACCGGCACTGGCGCGGCCGATTTCCGCGTCTTGGGCGCACCGATGTGGCCGTTCCAGATCGAGCGAGAGATGTGCATCTCGCCGTCGCGGTAGTCCTCCCATCTCAAGGCTTCGAGCTCGCCGATCCGCAGCCCCATGAACGCAGCCACGGCAAAGGCAGTCGCGGCCGGTTCTGGAAGCAGTGCGAGGAGTGATTGCACTTCTTCCAAGCTATAGGCGTACGTTTCTGCGGGCTCCGCGGCTGTCGGATCGATGCGGGTGTCTTGCACGGGATTCACTCCCTCGAAGTACCCGAGTTGCTTCGCGAGAGAGAAGATCCCGCTGAGAGTCGACTGGATGCGCTTAAGCGAGTTGCGGCTCAGTGTGCCACTCTTCGCGATCGCATTCAGCCAGCCCTGCACGTGGTGGGTGCGGGTGTCCTTCAGCCAAACGCTTTCGCAGGACGGCTCCCCGGTTCGACCTTTTGCTACTCTCAGGTGTTGCTTCCACACCTGCCGATAGCCCTTCAGTGTCGAGGGCCGCTGATAGCGCTCGATCCAGGGTATATAAACCCCTTCCACGAAATCGCCAATCGTGGCGATCCGCTCAGCGGGAATCGTGCCACCGTTGACGGTTGCCATGTGCCGCTCGGCTTCGGTCTTGATGTCTGCGGGTGGACGTTTCCCGCGTGTCGTAACCTCACCGATTGAATGGGTGACTCGCTTCCGCTCGATAGTCCCGCCGATGTTTCGGCGCTCCCAGTAGCGAACATACCAGCGATCCCCGATTCGGATAATCTGCCCTTGCTGTTTTCGGTTTCGCATGTCCTACGTTCCTCCTTTTCTCTTGTGTTCACGGGCTGCAACAGCTAACTTCGCAATCCGGCTACGCTCGGCAGCGGACAGCTTAGCGGCCCTTGCTTTCCCGCCCTTGCTGGCGATTTTGGCGACCTCTGCATCGGACAGATTTCGCGCCCGCGCCTTGCCGCCGAGGCTGCCTAGCGCCTGTGCGTTTGGGTTGAGCTTTTTTCCCATGCTGCGATTATCATGCTTAGCGATATGCAAGTAAAGAGAAAAGACTCCGGCTAATGCCGTCTCTTCGCCAGCCACTCAGCGAGCCTGGGACACCCCCATTCGAAGCGGACATACCGTCCGAGACGTATGCAGGGAATACGCTCGTCCTTTGGAGTGCGAGCGCGCGTGTGGTTCCGAATCCAAGACTCAGGGACTCGCCAGCGGTTTGCCAACTCTGCCGAATCAATCAATTCGACGGGGTTTCCGCTACTGCGGGACATCAATGGGACATCTGCTGTTTCTGTGTTCATGTTTTCAGCCACTTACGAGTGAGCAGCGGTTACACTAACCGCCACCCCACGCTCTGAATCAAGCCTATCTTGCCCATAAAGCGGAAGGAGGCGAAGACCCTCTCGAAGCCGTGCGAGTGGAAATCAGCAAACCGTCCAGTATTTATGCGGGTGTTAGGCGAAAGAAGTTTTACTCGCGTCTTGCGAGTTGCGCGAGTTGATTAGCCTGGTGATTTCGTCAAATTCAGCCTGTAGGTGAAGAATGAGAGCCTCGGCAAACACGGAGTCGTCATAGAGTCTCATACGCGCACCAGCGCGTGTTTTCTCATCCTGGATCTTTTTCTGCCACGGGGGACCAATCTTGTAGGCCTGTGGGTAGCTAGTCGGGGCTCCGTCCGGCCATCGCGGCTTTATTCCGTGCTCGTGTAGAAACGAGCAATAGCTGGGGCCTTTGTGCCCGATCTTTATCGCTGCGAAGATAACTGTGTCGCGCTTTAGGAGCTTCGGTGGCTTAATCGGTGGTGCAGGCACCCGAGCGCTGAACTTGCCCATTAAATATTCAACAATCTTATCCCCGGCTGCGGCTATAGAGCTGTCGGCGGAGGTGGGCGTCTCTTCTATCGGCCCGGTCGCTGGTAAGGTGTTCGTCCGTACCGTTGTACCAGTTGCTAACGGGCTGGGCCCAAGGTTCTTCCCCACGATTAGGGCCAGCAAGGAAGTGGGCTCGAGCGTACCCATGGCCAGATCCCCGGACCGTTTGGCGATCATCTTTGTCAGAACACCCGTAACCGCCTTTCCATGCCGTTTATGCATGGCAATGATTCTTTCGGCGGATTTACTGCGCCTTCGTTCGTAGCGAACGGCCCGACTGAGTTCGGCGTTAAACAGAATTGCCAATTCTGACTCTGACCGGTTCTTTAGCTCAATTCCGTGTCGCGTGTAGTCAATCGCAATCTTTTTCTCGTAACCGTTCTTTCGAGGCCCGGTAAATACATCGGAGACGTAGTCCGCTTTGGAATCGTACTGCTCAAGGCCGGCGGCCATAATTGCAAATCTTCGATCAGTACACTGGCTACAGGTGCCGCAAATGCTTTTGAGCACTAGATTTGAACATCAAATGAGCACACGAGCAGGTAGAGCCAATCAGATCCTGGACGTTGTGCGAGGCGAGAACCTCGAGAACATCCGTTTTTGTCTTGAACAAGTAGGGGTTGTCCACAACGAGATCCCGACCCGCAACGGCAGTGCACAACGATGCCAAATGGTATAGGGTCACGGGATGAGTTGTGCGGGATGCACGAGCCCGCAGCACCTCCTCAGCAAGAGGCAGGTTCAAACTCACAACGCCATTCTCGTAAAAACGAACCCCGCCTGCATTGAGTGGTTCGGCCACAACCGCGCCAAGAGCGGCAAACAGGAATGAGCGCGTGCGTTGAGTGGACTCACGTCCAAACTTCTCATCTTTGTTGATCCAGACCGGTACGTGGACGAATTGATTTGGAAATCGCTTCTGCAGCGCATGAAAGAGCTTCTTCTGGTGCGCAGACAAAGTCGAGACAGAACGATGACTCACCAGAACCACACGGTCCCCTGTGTTCGCGGTTTCTACCGCGCCAGCGAGTGAATCCAGCCCTCCTGAGAACATAACCACGCGCTCGGGCGCATGGAAAGGCCAGGTTTTGCGTTCCGCAAACTCAAAATAATGCTGCTCTGAACGATCCTGCGTCAGAGGCACGAAGGTGAAGGAATACTTGTCGTTGGAGAGAAAACTCAACGCTTCTTTGACGAGAGCCGTGACCTCGGGCTTCGTCCAAAAGGCAGGGTCTCGCACCGGGATAACAAACGCAAAATCGCGACCCCACGCCTCCTTGCTATCGTCATCTGTCCAATGTTGGCCACGTTCCGTAGCGCAATCGGCGGTAAAGACGTAAGAAGCAATCTCCAGAAAATCGACCAGCCGGGCAGGAAGGTGTTGATGTAGAGCCCTTGTGACATTCTGGAACCGAATGTTGACATTCGGGTGGGGGCCGATGGAGTCAAGAGCGATCCGCTGCCTGCCTTTTGCGACAGCGCTTTCCGCGTCGATCTTTGCGCCGCTGCATGTGAACAGGCGGGGTGTGATCATAGCTCGTGCCCCTGGCGGCCAAGTTCGCTGCGCAGCTTCTTGAAGGCAACGGCTAGAAATTTAGACGTGTTGTTTAGATCAATCCCCTCCCGGTACACTGTCTTCGAGAACCACTCACCGCAGAAATCCCGCACGATGAGCGCACTCTGGTCGCAGTGGACGCGCAGGGCGTCGTTGAATTGAGCAACATCGCCCAGATTTCGTAGCCGCGGGCTCCCGAGACTGGCGGCTGTTACGCGACTGAGATAGAAATTCAGAAAACGCGCTACGAATCGCCCGAAGAAGCGTTGCCCCAGATCACCGAACCCCTTCTTGGTTGAAAGGGAGCGAATGGCATTTCGCACATCTTCACCGCTGCCGCCGAACATGCCCGCCCGCCAGGCTCGCAATTGCTTCTCCAACTGATTGCTGGGCTATTTCGCTCAGGTCTGTTGAGCCATAGCGACTCGCACCGACATATCGATCTATGGCGTTCTGCATCTCGACGGTGAAGTCGAAAACTGTGCTGTCCTCCGACAGACGGATGCCGTGTGCATCCAACGCCCTCTCCCAATTGGAGGCACGCGCAGCGAGGGCCACCTGAGTAATCAGGTAGAACGTATAGCGCACACCGGGATCAGTGGCCGCTCGCTTCAGGCTCTTCTGAGTCGCATCCAACGTCTGTGCCGCAATCACGCCTACGCTGACATCGGCGGTAGCGACGTTGCCGGTGCGGCCTGATCCAGAGATCCGCTCGACCAATTCGTTCCACTTGTGCGTTTTCGGAACTTCGCCCAGCCGGGTATGGCCCATGACAGACTCCAGGGTATTAGAATGCTCGTCTCGCGGTGTTTCCGAGCTGCCTACAAATTGCTCAGCAACCGATCAAGAATGGAAAGGATAGTCCTTTTAAGGATAGACAGGAGCTATTTCTCTTAGTTGGTCGCGACGAGAAACGGGCCGCAACGTTGGGAAACGGATTCCGATCTAACATCGCGATCCTGACAACCACCCCACTGCTGCCCGGCTACCAACCGCTCGATGCTACTCGCGCAACTCGCGTCGCGCGAGTAAAAGTTTCTGCCACTCTAGCCCGCAATATCACTTGAGCATCTGACGATTTCCACTCGCACTATCCAAAGCGCGTGTTGAGGTCGGCACCTCGCAGCGCCCAAAATCCCCAGACATCAGGGGGAAGCCTTGCAAATGGACTTGCTCGCCAGAGAAGTCGCGCCAAGTATTCTTTCGGAACCATCGGTTTGCCGAATCCAGCCTGGGCTTGAACCGCCTAAATCTACCGCAGCGATAAGCCGGGCGGAGGGGCGTCCAGCCGTTCGGTCACCAAGAGACTTGCATCTTCATCCGGCGCTGGAAAAGGTCGGGTGGGCGGGTCTGGTTGATGAACTTAACGATGCGGCCGGGCCCACAATTCACCCCATACACGACCCGATTTTGATCGCAACAGACGGAACGGTTCTCGCCGGTTTTGGGCGTTGGCGGCTGGCTGTGTTTGAACAAGTCCCCGAAATCTACTGCATCGAACACTCGCTCAGTGCGGGCGATTCGCTGATGTTCATACTCACCCATCATCAAACGCAGCGCGGATGGAATGCATTTGTCCGCACTCGCCTGGCTCTGACCCTGAAACCTTCTCTTCAACAGGCGGCACTCAACAATATGCGCTTCGGGGGCAAGTACAAAGGGTTGGCAAATCTGCCAGAAGCTCATCGCGTTGATGTGCGGCAACAGGTTGCTGACATTGCGGGGGTTTGCCCCCGCAATGTCGGGAACGTTGAAACCATTCTCGAAGTCGCGCACCCGACACTGATCGAGGCGCTCGGAAATGAGACGCTCAAGATCAATCGGGCGATGCAGTTTTGCAAGTTGCCCCACGCCGAACAGTTGGTGGAGTTCATCCGTTACAGCGAAGAACGGGCAATCAGCAAGGTGATTCGCCGCTGCCTCGTGCAACCACGCAAGGGCGACATCAACCTGGATCTAGGGACAGTGCTCGGAGCGCTGCAGGGCCGCGAAGAAGTACCTTCCGGATCGGTCCTGGTAAGAATCGTTCGCCATAAGCGTACCGTCATTCTGGTCGGCCAAGACTTGCTTGCTGACATCAATTCTCAAAAGGAGCTTCAATTGAAATGAAATACCGCAATCCACTGAAAAGGATTTTGACTGAAACACGTTCGTCCTGGGACCACGATGGAACCCGCGATGCAGTTCGCAGGGTATTTGCCACCGCACTTCAGTGCCGCACCGCGGAATTAGGGGCGGAAGTTTACTCGTCTGATAATCAGGAGCTTATTCACTATCACACCTGCAAATCGCGGGCCTGCACCAGTTGTGGCAACCGGGCGAGCATTCAGTGGCGGCGCGAGCGGTGGGCGGCCCTGCCAACGCAGACCTATCACGGCATAACGTTCACTATGCCGGATGTGCTCTGGCCCTTTTTCCGCGACAATCCCGCGCTAATTAAGGCTCTCCCCGTTCTCGCAGCAGGAGTCATACAGGCGCAGGTGGCTACACGGCATGGGTTGCGTGTCGGCGTCATGGCGATTCTGCACACGTTCAATGGGAAGCTAGAATTCAATTCACACATACACACCATAGTGACCGCGGGAGGGCTGCGCGACGCTTCCGAAGTTTGGGTTTCTAGCACCCTCTTCGATCGTGACGCCTTGATGAGGTCCTGGCAGAGAGCCGTAGTGGCGATCCTTCGCGCAGCCGCGCAGGCGGGTCAGCTCGTCACGAGGATTCCGAGCGCGCAACTCGAAGAACTGCTCAGCGGGCAGGAAAAACGTTGGTGGAACATCAACATTCAGTCTTTCGAGAACAGACAGCATTTCCTCAAATACGCGGGACGCTACACCAGGCGGCCACCAATTGCAGAGCATCGCATTACCTTGATTACCGACCGAACCGTCACGTTTTGGTACAAGGACAAAAAATTGCGCCGCAAGGTTGAAGTGCAATGCTCATTGGAAGAGTTCGTTGAGAGGTGGGCCCAACACATCCCGGAACGCTACAAGCATTCTGTCCGTAACTTCGGACTCTTTGCTCCGCTAGCAATCAGCCAGACGACGAATGCGATTTTTGCGGCTTTCGATCAGAAGAGAAGACCCCGTCCGAGGTCCCTCTCTTGGGCTTGGTTGATAAAGCATACCTTCAAGAGAGACCCGCTTCTCGACAGCATTGGTAACAGGATGCAGTGGGTGCGACGCATATCTCCGAAGCCACTTCGCCAGTCAGCTTGAGTTGAGAATGCCGAACCTATCGCTCTGCGTCGGCTTTGCGCCCCTGCCGATTGGATCGGCGGAAACCGAGGCAAAGAAGCAGACAGTCTGACCAGCAGCGGCGCTAGAATGACCCGACAATTTGCCCCACGGCTGCTCAGACGGTTCTCGCATTTTGGTTTGAATCTGGCTTTCGGCTTCGAGGTTGTACAGTGTTGCGTGGGGTTTCAAGCACGAGATTTTGATTTTCCTATACGTCAAGAGATCGGGATACTCAAGGTCCTCGGAGCATCGTCGGCGTACATCCTCAATTGGTTATTTCAGGAGGCTCTGATCATCGCCATCCCCGGAACGATGGTTGGAATTGCAATGACATATGGGACCAAGTGGCTAGTCATGTATGTGCTTTCCGATTTTCTGATGCAGGAAACCGTATACAAATGGTGGCCCAATAGCCGGAGCGATTTCAGCGGTCGGCGCTCTACTGGGGGCATACCTTGGCGCACGACAATCTCTTAGGCAAGACGTGATCCAAGCACTATCATATGAAGAATCAGCGTCGTTGGTTTAAGGTAAATACATACCGATCACGTAACGCGTCTGGCAAACTTGTGAACTAGCGTGTGCGGAGTTGGAACAATGAACTGTCAGATCGCATACGTATCCAGTGACAGCGACACAGGAACGCCGCGCTAGCGGGTAAATGAACAAACCCGAACGCCAGCTTCGTCTCGTGCAGGTCGGCTGCATACTGTTGGTCGCATCCTGTATTTTTGTCAGGCACATGGGAAGTCACGAAAGCCACAATGCCATCAGTTTCGGTCAGTGGCTCGTCATTGTGGGCGCGATCTGGTCTGCTGTTGGAGGGTTCACTTTGCAGCGCAGGATCACTAGCGCTCCAACTCGATCTCAAAGACTCTCGGGAAGATCCACGCCGTTTACCCGATGGAGGGCAGACACTTCGGAATGCATTGTCACGTACGATCCGAAGGTGTGACCTTCCCAACATGGAGGAATATCCGCACATGCTACGGGGACTCAAATTCTGTGGGGCGTTGATTCTCAATAGTTTCGTTGCAATCATTGGTTCGGCAGTTCTGGAGAACACGATGGGGAAGGCATTCCGTCCGCAATCTCTCGCGGCCATTCTCTGGAAAGAATGGAGTCTGAGCCTGTTGTGCGCTGCACTTCTCGGCTTTTTCATTTTGCGAACTTGGAGAATGAGCGCCGCAAAGTGGACTTGGATTCTTCCTAGTGTTTGGTTTGGATTGCGTTTAGTCCTGGCATTGCTGGTGCGGGTGGGCCAGGGCATTTTTACAGGCGAAAGCATCTGGTCTCAGTTTTCAGGTACCGATTGCGTTAACGGAATGCGATCCATCGGCTGTCGGAACTTCTTTCTATTCACGATTCCCTTCATTCGGGGGGTGTCGTATTCAGGAGGCGCGTATTTCTCGTCGTTGCTGAGCCAACCGAAATCGCAGCCTGCACCCGCGCCCAGAAACTAGCACCCATATCGTCGCTGCCTGGTCGATAGGATTGCAATTCAGACCCAAGAAATCTCATCGCCAGTGCAAGGGTCTTGAACCGAATCCACTCCAACGATAGGGGGCCAAACGGGTCGCACATTGATGCGGAACGGTATTGGGAAAACTAGTTGAAGAGCTTTCTGTGTGATATTCGATTCGCACTGCGGAGCCTTAAAAAGGATGTCCGCGACAGCGTTGACCGCACTTCTCGCGCTCGCTCTGGGGATTGGTTCGGCAACCATCATTTTTAGCGTCTTCTATAACCTTCTGTTGGACCCGACGCGTCACGCACGAGTTCGACAAGAA
>WNFO01001375.1_pt1 | contig 34809 bp, 34 predicted proteins | sample 5400251 | NCBI WGS metagenome assembly WNFO01 (sample SAMN13153354, study PRJNA577476) | soil metagenome | isolation source: 100 cm saprolite under Madrone tree | place: USA:California | collected 2016-06-14
GTCCGTCTCCGCCATCATCAGCCTTTCCGTAACTGCACTTGACTGCAAGTGCGTGCACTAAGCACTTGAACTTGCAGGACAAATCGGACGTTCGTAGAGTCCGATGAGTGCCAGTGGGCGAGCGGTCACTGACGCGCTTTCACGCTCAACTGCGGCGAAGCAATAGTCGCAGGGCGCTGTTCACGTGCTGGAGTGTCGGGGCTGCGCCGTTCGCGACGAATCGCTCGATTCACCGATCGCCGTCCAATTTGTCGGCGAAGTAGATCCGGGCCGTTTCGGAGCGCTTTGCAGTGCGCGTCTTCCCGCCTCCAGGCCGGCGTTGATGTGAGCCTGGATGGACGGCAGCGAAAAGTCGAAGTCGCGTCCAGCCGGCTCTCCGGCCGAGCCTTCCCTGACGATACGGATGATGGACGGCGCCTCGGGTGCGCCCATGACCTGCACGTAGGGTGGAAGCTGGCGGATCCGCGCCGCAGTCGCGTCATCGACCAGGGAGAGGACGCCATCGATGAGCTTTCTCGCATCGTGCAGCAGCGCCTGCTCGGAGCCTGCGCGCCGGATTCGTTCGGCATACACGATCTCGTCGCGCCGCGCGAGCACCTCGATCAGATTGGTTGGCAGGGGCCTCTCGTGCGGGAAGAGATCTACCACAACTACGCGCTTGCCCGCCGCGCCGCTGCGCTCGGTGACCAGCTCCAGCGGCGAATTGCTGACGATGCCTCCGTCCCAGTAGTGCTTGCCTCCGACCGTCGTCCAGGGCAGTCCAGGCGGCAGGCTGCCACTGGCCAGAATATGGTCAGCCGCGAGGTCATCCACGTAACTGTCGAAGACCTCGAGCTGCGCCGTTTCGACGTTCACCGCTGTCACGAGTAGACGCACAGGACTCGCTTTGAGCGTTTCGAAGTCCACGTACTGCCGCAGCAGCGTGCGAACGGGCGAGTGGTCGTAGAACGAAGTCCACGCCCCAGGCCATTCTTGCGGACTCATGCTCCAGGGCCACCAGCGCGGCGTGAAGAATCCGGGTACGCCGAACAACATCGCGAGCGTCGAGCTCCAAAGCTTGCGCGTGTTCTCGTTACCGGCGGCCGGCGAGGCGGTCGCGACGTCGTGCCAGAAGGACTCGAGGGCCTCCGCGGCGTGCCGCGGATGGGCGGCGATGATAGCGCCGTTGAAGGCGCCTATCGACACGCCCGCGACGATATCCGGGTGGATGGCGGCTTCCTCGAGCGCCCTGGCCACCCCGCACTCGAAGGCACCCAGCGCGCCGCCTCCCTGCAGGACGAGCACGTTCTGGGTCGGAATGTCGGACAGAACGAAGCCCGGCCGACCGAGTTGCTGCTCCAAGTGCTCGATGTTGGTACGGTACCGGATCAGCGCCTGTATCGTCGCCGTCTCGCGCGCGGGGCGGCCCATCGTGAAAAGTGCCCTTGGCACTGAATCCTTCAAATACAGCCGCACCCACGACTGCTCGCGCGGCGAGCCGACCGAGCGTCGCTGCGGCGCCTCCTCACCTCGGCCAGCGAACTGGAAGTTGACGTCGAAAACCTGACAGAAGAAGCCGGAGACCTCGTCGTAGGGAAGGCGCTCGCCGAGCATGTTGCGCGCGGCGAGCCTTCCCTGCTTGACCGCGTTGTCCCAGTGCTCGATGCGCCGCCGAAGATTGAACACCAGGTCGAAGAAGTTGGCGACGTCACCTGCGGCGTAGACGTCGGGCACGCTCGCCCGCAGCTCCCGATCGACCAACACGCCGTCGTCGACTTTGATGCCGCTGCCGCTCAGCCAGTCGGTGTCAGGACGCACGCCGATGCCGGCAACGACGAAATCGCACTGCAGCCGTTGCCCGTCTTGGAGCGCGACCGCCTCGACGGTGCCATTGCCGCCCTCGAAGCCAGCAACCAGGCTCTTCAGAACATGGATGCCTTTGTCCGCGTACAGCGACTCGAAGAGGCCTGCGATTTCACGATCGCGGAGCGGCCCGAAGATGCCGGTTTCGCCGGCTACGAGTTGCACATCCAGCCCCCGCTGCCGCAGCGCCGAGGACACTTCCATGCCGATGAAGCTGGCGCCGATGACCACGCAGCGCCGGCCTTTGCGTGCAGCATCCTGAATGGCCCGCGCATCGTCGGCTGTGCGAAGGTAATGGATACCGCGCAGTTCGGCCCCCGGCACCTGCAGCCGCACTGGCGTGGCACCGGTGGCGATAAGAAGTTTTCCATAGGCGAGCGATCCGGCCGTGTCGGTGTGCAAGAGGTGCTGCTCAGGTTCGAGGCCGACCGCGCGCACGCCACGCAGCAGCTCGATGCCGCGGGCGCGATAGTCCTCCTCCCCCAGCACCAGGGGCGGCTCGCGCGGCTCCTCGAGCTTCAGGCGCCCCGAAAGCGGGGGGCGGTGATAGGGGAGGCGGTGCTCGGCGCTGACGATTACAACGGAACCTTCGGCGCCCTCCAGGCGAAGTGTTTCGGCGGCGGTCGCGCTCGACAGGCCGCCGCCGACGAGCAGGAAATCCACCGCCCGCGTGGGGAACCGGTTCATCACACCTTCATTCCGCGATGGACGGGACGCTGCGCGGATTGAGGTTGCATGATCGTCTCTTTCAGTTGCGCAAGGTCTTTTGGCCCCGGTCTATGCACCTGCTCTCGCCCAAGGTTCAGTGGTTACGGCCGAGAACCTGATGCTGGCCGCCTACCGATGGACTTCGTATTTGTTCAATCGAGCGCCTCAGTCACCGCCGGGTGAGTTCGGATCTATGAAGACTCGAACGTTGCGATCGGGAAAGTCCGGTGGCGCTATTTTGCTCAAGTCGAGGCTAGTGACCTCGGATGATACGTCGAACCACCAGTCGAACGATCGCTCAGTATCATTGACGTCCCGAGCGACGAAACGGACGATTTCACCGTAGCGGACGTTGACCCAGTGCGACTTGGGTCGCAGACGGATAGTCTGGTCAGGGGTAACTGCCGGGGCGGGTTCGCCGTATATTTTCGGTTGGTGCCACAGGTCGGCCTCAGGGTCCGCCAACACAGCATGCGACGCGAGCGCCGCAAGAGCTGCCGCCGTAAGAACGTGAATCTTCATCCTGGCCCCTTTCGGTCGCTCGGACCCGCACCAGAAGCCCCCGGCCTCGAGATATCTCTCAAAGCGAATTCAGGAACGTGAAGAGGTCCTGCTTCTGCTCGTCGCTCAAGCGCTCAAACCGCTCGCGCACGTCATCGGCCTCTCCCGCATGCCGCTCGATCGCACCCGCGACGTTCAAGGAAGTCAGGTCGTGCATGAAGCGCGGTCGCATCCGCAGGCCCCATAGCGGGGAGGTCCTCAGCTTGTGTGCGGTATCCTGAGGTCCGCCCTGCACGATGCCGTCACCGGTTCGGATGTTGTGCAGCAGGAAATCACTGTACGGGTGAATGATCTTGCTGCCCAGCGCCTCGGGCACCGTAAACGTTCCCCCGTTGATCACCGTGCCGGATGGCGCCGTCACAATGGTGCTCACATGGCAGACGCTGCAGCCAGTCCGCTCGAAGAGCGCTTGTCCTGCTTGGGCGGCCGGGGTCGCTGCCAGGGCCTCATCGCGCGGCGGCGCTTTTGTTCCTCTGAGGAATTGTGCGAAGTGGTCGATATCGGCCAGGCCAAGGTTGTCTGGGACGTCTTCCGGATCGGCCGTCACCTTTCCGATCGACGTCGTGTCCTTGGGGCGCAGCCGGTTGGTCACGCCCATCTCGTTCAAGTATGCGTCGCCGATAAAGGACAGAAGGCTGCTATGCTGGTCCTTCCAGCCGAAGCGGCCCACCCGAGTCTGTCCCGGTGCTTCGAGCACAGGCATCTGGACGAATTCCCCGTGAATGCTTCCCTCGCTCAGTGCCGGTTGCGATCGCGAAATTTCGATCAGCGTCGCATCGTCGATCGCCTCGACGAATCCGTCACCCAGCGTACTGAGCGCGGCGCGCAGAGCGCGGATATTCTCGGTAGCCGGGATATGCTCCTGCGCTTCCGGAGCGACGGCCCTGTCATTGATTAGCGAACGGCCGCTGATAGTGTTCGCACCGTCGTTGATGAAGACGGTGGGATTGACGAAGTTCCCATTCGCATCGAGGTGGCCGGCCCTCAGCTCCGTGAACTGACTCGCACCGCCGCTGACAGGGTTTTGGTGGCAATCCGAGCACGCACGAGCATTGAAAACCGGCCCGAGTCCCGTGGTGGGATCGTGCGCTGTTTCGTAAGTCTGTTGGTCCAGCACATACGTGTCACCCGGCGGCTCGGCAATGCCGTTGCTTGTACTTTTCGATCCGGGGTTTTGAACGAGCGTTGGCGTATCGAAGCCGGTAGGAGCTTCGGTGGGCGTCTGCCCCATCGCCAGTATGGTGACTGAGATCGCCACGAGCGACACTGACAAGCGACGTTTGAACATCGGAAGGACTCTCCTGGTAGGTGACCGTCACGAGCCCGATCAGCGGATCGAGCCAGGCCGCACCGTCGGCGCGGCGTGTTGGTCTTACCGTAGGCGAGCGAGATTTATTCCCGACTCGGAGCACCCTGAGTCCAACTAAAGTCGAAAGGCGACGAATCGAATTTCGAACGGTCTGGCCGAAGATGGCTTCGATCCGCGGGGTCGGGGTGCCGCCAGGGGCGGCACCCCGGTCATTTTCGGCCGCTCAGCCTCCCCGGTACTCCGGCGCCTCCGCCACGAACACGCGGACGCTCCGGGCCGGAAAGTCAGCCGGGGCCACGTCGTCCAGGTCCACGAACGAGCGCACTGGCGACACCTCAAACTGCCAGGCGAACGATCGCTGTGTGCCGTTTGCGCCGACCGTGTTGAACGTAACCTTCTCGCCATAGGCCACCGATACCCAGCGCGTCGACGGGCTCAACTCCACGATCCGATCCGAAGCGTCGCCCGTGGCGGGCATTCCTTTGCCCGACGTGCGTTCGGATTGCAGCTGGCTGAGGCTGCCGATCGTCGACACCGTCATGACCGGAGCCGAACCGGAATAGGCCTTGGGCGCGACACTCGACCAGGTGTCTCCTCCCTCGCTCCAGGCGAAAGCCGCGTGAGTGCTCAGTCCGATCAGCGCTGCGGCGACTGCATGTTGCATCTTCATCTTACGTGTCCCTTCGTGTTGGATGTCGCGCCATCGGATCATCCGAACCGAATTTCGAACGATCTGGCCGAACGTTGCCTGTAGTACCTGCCCCATCCGGGGGAAATTCCTCGGCGCTTCGGCTGGAATAAACCTCAATGAAGTGAAGTCAGACGCCGTTGGCAAGCTGTGCGTTGCTGCGTGCGGCCTTGAAGGGTTGAAGCCGCGCGCAGCGAGGTTCAATCGGTCAGCAGCCGTAACCGGTGCACGGCGGCGGTGAACTGCTGGTCACGACATCGATCCGACCCCAGGGCGCATTCAGTACACCCCCGGAGGCGAAGCGCTTGAGCAGGTTGCCGTTGAAATCGAAGATGTCGACGTAACCGAGTCCGGCACCCAACACCTCGTCGTGCGCTGTTGCGTCCTGCTTGGCATAGGTCACGTACAGCTGGTTGTCGAGCTGCTGGATGCCGAATGGCGCGAAACCTGCCGGGATCATCGGGTCGGCGAAGCCCCCCGCCACGGTAGTCTTGAGGAAGTGTGTATCGAATACGTCGATCTTCGCATTGTGCAGATCGGTTGCGTACAGCAGGTTTGCCGTGCTGTTGGTGGCCGTGGCCAGGCCCTTGTACACGGCGCCACCGGCACCGTCGTCGTACGCGATAATGCCGTTCGAGCACGCGCGGCGACTGACCTATTCCGGCGGGATCGGTCGCGAGTGCTCGTCGGCAAGCCGTTGAACGAATGCGGTCAACACGTCCGGGCTGATGTCGGACACGGCGAGCCAATCCATGCCCGTGCCGCGTGCGGCGGCCACGTTGAATCCGCGCACCGAGCGCGGCTCTGGCAGTGAACGGGTCGACTCGGGTTCAACGAAAACGTCGATGATGTGCTGCCGATGGCGATACACCAGCGTCGCAACCTGCTGCTCGCGCAGCGTGTCCAACCTGCTTCCGATCAGCGTGAAGCCTTCGGCCGCAAGGTCCCGAACCGGGGGCGAATAGTCCAGCCGTGCCGATAGCCACGGCTTGACGGTGTGCCGGTCGGACGAGGCGACTTGGATCAGTCGGTCGCTCAGCACGGCGCGCGAATGGATCGCCACCACCTCGACCGCGCGGTCTCCGTTGACGCGCCAGTTGACGACGGTCGTGGTGACGAGCCACGCCAGCACGCTGGCGGCACAGCCGGCCAGAGCGCCTCCGCTGAGCCACAGCCATTGGTCGGGGCGCGCGCGCGGCGATTGGGCGCGCGCAGCGAGCGTCGTCGTAGCGCGCGTATCCGCGAACCGCGCCTGGAGGCGGGCGCGCAACTCGGGCGGCGCCTTGAAGTAGGGCGCTTCTGCCCGCAGCCGGGCGCGCAGCGCCAGCAACCCCTGGTGTTTTTCGGCGCAGCCAGTGCAGGCGCGCAGATGCCGCTGGATCGAGTATCGCCGAAGGGCACCGACGTGACCGTCGGCGTACGCGCCCAGCCAGATCCCGGCTTCATGACAATTCATGACTCACCTCCACGCGTCGGCCATGCATCGAGTGCAGCAGGGGAGAGCGTTGCAACAGGCTGCGGGCGCGCGCAAGCCGGGACATCACCGTGCCGATCGGAATGTTCGCGATGCGGGCGATCTCCTTGTACGAAAGATCCTCGAGTTCACGCAAGATCAATACCTCACGAAAAGCATCCGGCAGCTGTTCGATCGCTTCGCTCAGCACCCGGGCGTCGCTGCTTCGCACCGCCGCCTGTTCTGGATCGATCGCGGTCGGGTCCTCGGTCAGATCGAGCGCGGTGCCGTCGTCGGGCACTTCCTGTGCCGGGCGGTTGTGCCTGCTCCAGTCGTAGAACGCGTTCCGCACGATGGTCAGGAACCACGGCCGTGCGTCGCTGCCGCGCAGTGCGCCCAGGTACTTCAGCGCGCGCACGCAGGCGTCCTGAACCACATCCTCCGCGTCCTGCGAGTTGCGCGTCAGCCACCGGGCCAGGTTGTAGGCGGCGTCCAGGTGTGGCAGGACCAGCTCTCCAAAATGCACGGGATCGGCCAAGCGGGCACTCCTTACTTTGCTGCATGTACCTCTGCGCGATCGGCTGTATTCCCGCATTCGGCGCCTACCCCCCGAAAGGCGGGAGCCAGTAGTCGTAGCTGCCCTTGTCCGGTGAAATGGAGTTGGTGTGCCGGACGTTGCCCACATCCGCCTTCGGCGGGTCCAGCACCTTGCCGGGCGCGGCGCAGGAAGCGATCAGCGTTGCAGCGATCGTCAACAATCCCAAAGCAAGCCGGTTCTTCACGATGAGATCCTTTCGTTAGAGGCGACATGAGCAAAAGTCGAGGCGTCGAACGCCACAGCCATGCATGCCCGACCGCGCGCGGACGTGCTTTATTCGAGCGGGAATAATCTGGAAGGCGGCTCGCTCGGAGTCGCCGCGGAACACAAATGACTCTCAAGAAACCGGCCATCGTGTTTTTGGGCGCGACTGAGGTCGCGGCCCTGACCGGATGCGCCGCGCCGCGGCCGGCGCCGGGCGCCCCTACTACCGCGCCGGGCGCCGCTGCAGTTCCTCAGTCAGCTTGGCGACCGACTCCCGGCTCGCGTCCTCGGCGAGCTGCACCTGGTCCTCCGACAGTTCGCCGATAGCAGCCATTTGGCCATACGTGCGCTGGCAAACGGGAACTAGCTGTCTGGTGCTCTCATCGGCGCCGTCACGATCCTCATTCAGGTAGGCCTGCATCCTTCTGACGGCATCGAGGTACATCGAATCGTGATCGGCCTGCGGCGCGAGCTTGTCGAACGCAGCGGAGGCAAGACCTTCGGTCAGGCGTATTTGACGCAGAATCTGCATGCCTTCGGGGCTGATGGCCTGGCGACCCTCGCGAGCATCATCCCGAATCAGCATGCCTACCTGAAAGGCGGCCAAGTCGGCAACCGTTTGGCAGATCAGGGCGCGCTGTGCATCACGCGAGAGTCCTTGGGAGGCCGGCTTGGGCTGTGACTCGTCCTGCCAGGTACCCTCGGCAGCACTGATCGCACCCGTCAAAGCCAGGCACAAGGAGGCGACTAGCGAAAGGCGATTTATCTTCGACATTCCCGGACTCCCAAGGTAGGGGGTGACTCGCGTGCACACTGCTCGCCGACGCCTCAATGGGCCGCCATGAGCGGTTGGGTCGCAGCCCGCGGTTGCACTTCCGACCAGGTGTCGCCGCCCTCGGAGCCGACCCATGCGCTGTCCTCCGCCCACGGCCGCGGCGTGTCCCGCAGAACCGAATGGGCCGACCGCTGAGCTTGCGGAACTGCGGACCACGTGTCGCCGCCCTCACTGGCCGCCATCGGGGAGCCGCGCTGCACGTTGGTCGTGGACGCGCTCGTTGCCGCCACCGGCGATTGGATTGAGGGCGTATAGGCCTGCGGTTGCAGTTGCGACCAGGTGTCGCTGCCTTCACTGGCCGCAAACGCGGCGTGCGAGCACAGACCGGCAAACGCTGCTGCCATTACAAGATGCATCTTCATGGAAGACTCCTTTGGTTGGGTTGACGTTCGTGCCAATTGGCAGATCGTGACGTGCAGTACTGATCGGGCCGGAACGGTATTCAAACTTTTCTCGCTCTCACCGAAATTTGCGGCAGTCGGGAATAAACGGGCATGTTTGTCGGTATCGCACCAGAACCGGCGCAAAGTGTTCTGAATCACACGCGCGTGGCGGTTCTGGCTTACCGTCGGCGCCAGCACGAAATCGACGTGTTCGTCTGGCCGGTCGATACCGGCACCTCTGGCGTGTCGGGCTCGACGCGAACCAGCCGGGATACAACGTGGCGCGCTGGAGCGAGGGCGGGATGAACTTTTGCGCGGTATCCGACGTCGAAGCGGGCGATCTGCAGCACCTGATGGCGTTGATTCGAACCGCGTCCACCGGCTGACGAGCGCCAATGGGCATCAGAGATTGCGTGGAATTTGTGACTTGACCTCGCGCCTCATGTCTGCCTGAATCCAGGCGGCGTCGCCGTGAGATGCGAGAAATTCCGACACGGCAATGAAGTGCACCACATCGCAAAACGTCAGCGCGCGCAGAATCGGCCACGTCGCGTAGCTTTCCTCGGCCTCATCGAGCAGGGCATTGGCCGAATCGGGGTCGATCCGTTTGCGTGCGATGACGATCTCTCGATAAAGATCGCGTCCCCGCAGGCGCGGATGCCGGGCCGACACGGTTCGGTACAGCTCAACAAGTTCTCGGGCGACGCACCTGGCGAAGCGTCGTTCGCGCCAGGGCCCAAGGCCTGCCAGGAGCCCGCGCCAAGCGGTGCCAGTCAGCCACCTCGGTGCCTTGTCTGGTGGGCGAGTCGCCACCGGTTGAGTTGGCGCGGAGATCTGTTCGCAGCCATAGTGCGCGGCGCTGGACAGCCCGCTTGCGGCGTTCGCTGCGGCGATGACTCCGAAACGCTTGGGATCAGCGATGAACAGGTCGAGACAGCGCGCGCTGCAGAGGCAAAACAGCGATCTGCCATGAGCAAAGCGATACGGTGAGTCTGCGTCGACCAACATTCCGCAGACCGGGTCGGTCAGCGCTTCAGATTTGCTGACGGCGCGCATAGTGCTAAAGATGGAGGTGCCATTTCACCGATTCAGTTGACCGGTACCGCCCGAGGCACTGTCTTATTCCCGGCGCCCCTTCTTTCCGATGGCTGGGATACGCCCCGCGGTGTTCAGGTACTGCGATGTAGCGGGTCGCCACGACCCGCGGGTTCAGGTGGAAATACCTCCCGGATGAGGGGCGGATCATGTTCGATGGATCGATGAGCGAGAGTACAAATAAGGCCGCAGTGAACGTTCGCAGTCGACTGTTCCTTGCTCTTCCTTTAGTGCTCTTCGCATTCGTCGCACTCACCGTCGGATTTGTCGCAAGCAAGACACTCAAGCAGCCCTACCGAACTGCCTTACTCGTTATTGGGGGGCTGTTTTCCGTCCAGGACGAAGTCGTGCTCGATTTCAACCTGACAGGCGCGTGCCGGCTTGATACATCCAGCAATTGTTAGAGGCATTCGTGACCGCTCTTGAAAGCGATGGCCAATCACCGTCGGATGGGGCTCGCCTACGCGAGCCCGTCCATGTCCGTAACCAGGCGCCTGGCTGATGCGCGCCGATCGCCATCATCCTCCGCGGTACCTCGAATCCGGTGCAACGAAGACTCGAACGTTCTGCTCAGGAAGGTCCGCCGGGGCCACCTCGCTCAGATCGACATGAGTCAGGACGGGCGACACATCGAAGCGCCACGTGAACGATCGCTCCGACCCGTTCTCACCGTCGACGATGAACTTCACGGTTCCGCCATAGGCGACGTTGACCGAGTGCAAGCTGCGCGATACCCGCACGATCCGGTCGGCGGAATCGGCCTCGGCCGGTGTGCCGTAAACGCTCGGGTAGTCGCGCTGCAGGCTGCTCAATGGCGCAGTCGTGGCCACGACCGGCGACGGGGTCGAACGTGCAGTGGCCTACGACCCCAGTGCCGACCACGTGTCGCCGCCTTCACTGGCCGGAACCGGAAAGCCCTGCGGGCTGGAAAATGACGCGCTCGTTGTGATCGCGAGCGGGCGCGGTGAACGAGCAGCGGCTTGCGGTTGCACTGCGGACCAGGTGTCGCCGCCCTCACTGGCCGCGACCGCGGCGTGCGAGCACAGAGCGGCAAACGCTGCCGTCATTACGAGATGCATCTTCATGAGAGCTCCTCTGTCTGGGTTGACGTCGTGCCAATTGGCAGATCGTGACGTGCAGTACCGATCGGGCCGGCGCGATATTCGAACTTTTTCCCGATCACCGAAATTTGCGGTCGGCTGGAATAAATCGGCATGCATCTTGGTATCGCATGCGAACCGGGCGCAAAACGCTCTGGTCCGCGAATCAGTTCTCGGTCCGGTTGGTTTTGCCCGATGCAGGCATTCCCGCCATCACCTCAAGGAAACTCAAATGAGCACAGACCATCCATTCGGCTCCGGCCACAGACCCGCCCGCCGCCGGGCATTGAACTAGGGCCTGTGCCGATCCTCGAGGCCGAGCCGCACGCTCATGAAATTCTGTAGCGGATCCTGGGTGGAATTTGCGCTTGAGAACTTCGATTGAACGCTCAACCGTAGCCGATGCAGCGTCTCCACAGATACGGATGGTTTCCTTCGCAATGGACCTTCGGAATAAATTCCGTACTGCTGCAGTTATAACCATAGACGCTGCCGCCATGGCATCGACATTTGCAGATGCAAACCCGAGCCAGAATCCTCTCCATCGCCACCGCGGTGCCTCCCCACAGGCTGCGCCAACAGGACATCGCCGCGGCCGCCAGCCGGATATTTCATAGCCGGAATGGCTTTGCGCGCTTTCTACCGGTCTATGAGAATGCCGCTATTGACACTCGCTATTCCTGTGTGCCGCTGTCATGGTACGAGAAGCCTTCCACGCTGTCCGAGCGCAACGCGCTTTACCTCAAGCACGCCTTAGACCTGCTGGAGAAAGCGGCCCGTGGGGCACTCAAGCGCGCGCACCGAACCTGTGACGATATCGACGGGATTGTCGTTGTATCCAGCTCAGGCATTGCCACCCCGTCGCTCGACGCGCTCCTCATGGAGCGGCTTAAGCTCAAGCGCAACATAGAGCGCCTGCCGGTGTTCGGCCTCGGCTGCGCTGGCGGAGTCATCGGCCTTGCGCGCACGGCACAGCTTGCGCAGGGAGCGACGCAGAAATGCTATTTATACCTAGTGGTCGAATTATGCGGGCTTAATTTCCTTTATTCCGATCGCTCCAAGAGCAACATCATCGCAACCGCCCTGTTTGCGGATGGCGCCGCCGCCGCGGTCGTAAGTTGCAAAGGCAGCGGTCCGGAAATCTCCGCATGGAGCGAGCACACATGGGCTAATTCGCTTCAAGTCATGGGATGGGATGTGGTAGATGATGGCTTGAAGGCCGTATTCTCGCAGGATATCCCTTCCATCGTGCGCAATGACATGGGGGCGATAACGCGAAACTTCCTCGCAACGTATGGCATAGGCACTGCCGACATTAGCGGATTTCTGTGCCATCCAGGGGGGGCGAAAGTGCTCGATGCTATCGAGGACGCGCTGGGGCTTGCACGGGGAAGCCTCGCTCATTCGCGCGATGTTCTGCGCCGCTACGGCAATATGTCCGCCGCTACCGTAATGTTCGTGATGGAGGAGGCGCGGAAGGATCCACAGCGTGGGCGCTACCTCGTGACTGCGTTTGGCCCTGGATTCACCGCAGCCTTCTTATTGCTGAGCGTGCAATGAAAACGCTTCACATCATTGTTGGCCTCGTGGCCCTGCAGCGCCTCGCCGAGCTGCTATGGAGCAATCACAATATCCGGTCGTTAAAGGCGAAGGGAGCGATAGAGGCGGGTACTGGGCATTACCCTTTATTCTTCCTCGTGCATGGCAGCTGGTTGCTGGCTATCCTCCTACTCACGCCCGCATCGGCGCCTGTGGAACCGTGGGCGCTGCTGCTGTACTGCATCCTGCAAGTTGGCCGCGTCTGGGTGCTGATAAGTTTGGGCGGGTACTGGACGACGCGGGTCATCACTCTGCCGGGGCAACCGCTCATCCGCCAGGGGCCCTACCGGTTCCTGCGACATCCCAACTATCTAATCGTCGCTTGCGAAATTGCACTGCTGCCGATCGCGTTCCATGACGTCGGGATTGCCGTCACCTGGTCTCTTGCCAATGGCGTGCTCCTGATGTGGCGCATACATGTGGAGGACGCCGCACTCAGCGCAAGATATGAAAGTGCAAACGAAGTTCCATCACAACGGATCGAAAGGCGGCGATGTCCCGGAAATTGTTGAACTGAACCTTCGGTCGCATCGACGTCGTGTCAAGCAGCACGCCGCCGCCGTGTACCGGCTACGGATGCTGACCGACCGGCCGCAACCCTGACTGGCTGCTTCGATCTCCGCCCGAGCAACGGCTGCGGCCGCAGCCACGCAAAGTTCGACTCGAGTGCGACCTGTATCGCCCGCATTCGCTCGGACAAAACGGTGAGGCCGCGGATCAGCGCGGAAACGCAAACCTCGTACAGAGACAGCGACATGGAATGGAGTCTCCTTTCCTATTCGTGAATGTGTGCTTATGAAGGCATGGAATCGAGGAATACGTAGAGCGCCGAGATCTTGCCATTGCGAGTGATGATCACATCCAAGCCCGTGTAGTCGGGCGCCTCGCCGCGCGGGCCTGAACCCCAAGCCAGACGACCGGCATTGTGGAGGGCCTGAGGTTCGCCATGCGGCGTGTAAACGAAGTGCGGGTGGGTCGCGCGGAGATCGCCCGCAAATTTGTAGAGGGCTTCGCGCCCGACATTTCGCGATACCCCCATGACAACCCCCAGGTGCAGGTTCTGGTCGATGCGACCAACCGCCGCGTGGACGTCATCGAGGAAGGCCTGGACTTCGCAATTCGGGTCAGGCTCCCGCCGCTGGAGGACACCGACCTCGCGGTCCGGCAACTGGGGTTGTCCACCCTCGTTCTGGTTGCCAGCCCGGATCTGGTGGAGCGGCACGCAGCTCCTACGTCGATAGAATCCCTGAGAGACTGGCCGACCCTCTGCATAGCCAACAACAGCGAGCGGTATATCTGGAACCTGGTCGACACCAGCGGGCAAGTCGTGTCGTTGGCGCATCAACCTCGATTAGCGACAGACGACCTCGCCAGCCTGCGGATTGCAGCGATGCGGGGCGTTGGCGTGGCAATGTTACCCAGGGAGTTGGTGGACGCCGATTTACAGTCTGGTCGGCTGCGGGCCGGTCAGTGCGAACACCGCATTGGCGATGGCGGGCAGAGCCGAACGCAGCCCTTCGTCGCGGTCCCAACTCCGAGCAATCAAGCTGGGTGCAGCAGCGGAATCAGGTGCCGGCCGTTGCGGCGGTAATGTTCGAAATCAGCGTCCAGCGTAAACAAACGGCAGTCCGGCAGGCGCTCCGTAAGACGCACCAGGCAGGCGTCTGCCAGGGACATGGGCGTGTCCGCATACCGTTGCATCAAGGACTCTATGGCGGATGCGTCGTCCACGAGGTCTAATCCGATCTCCAGGTTTCGTTGGGCGACCTTGCGTACCAGGTCGACAGGCCTGCCGCCGGCGCGTTGGATCAGGAAACAAGCTTCGGTAAGGACGGGCTCGCAAGTAACCAGCGGGGGATTCAGGGCCGCCATCTGATCGACGACCCACCGATGCCATCGATCACGACGATTGAAATATGCGACCAATGGCCCGGTGTCGACGATGATGCGCGTCACTCACCGAACCCTGAAAGGTGCTTCGGATTGGTCGACAGATCCTTGGGTCCTTCGATGACGCCACAAACGTCCGCGAATGCGTCGTGGCAGCTCGTGCCACTTTCGCCGGCGCTGACCCTTTGAAGGGCCTCGCGCACTACATCGGATTGAGGCCGGCCGAGCTTTCGTGAGTAGCGCGAAAGCCAGGCAGCAAGGGCTTCGGGAAGTTTTACGGTGATCGTCTTCATTCAGATATGGTATTACGCTTCTGCTGTCTCAGCAATACCGACCACCGCCGAAGAGGCAAGGATCGTCGCACTCGTGAAGAAAGCGGTGAGCTGACACTTGCGTCGCCACTGGACGGCGCCCTGTGCAGGCTCGTCTGTTGGACAAGGCGTTCCTGCCTCCGTCACGTGCTCCGGCAACCACGCGTAGGCGAACCCTGCGCGAACGGGAATGGCATCGGGTCCATTCACGTACCTGCACTGGTAGGTACGTCCTGCGCGTCAGTGCCGGCGCTCCAGTGGAAAACTTGTCGACACGGGGAAGAACGGGCGGAACGGGAATTGCTGCGTCGCATTTCGCCAGCACGCGAGCCACTTGACGGAAGAGTCCCTCTCCGCCAGAAGAATTTCAAAATCAATTAGTTGATCCGACTCCGTTGCAATCTCTGCGACGACGAACGAGCTCGAGTTCGATAGGTTCGCATTTTCGAACTCGACGCCGCAAGACACTCGTGCTCACGCGGCGGCCTGCAGTGTGAAGTCAACGCGGATTGCATCAAAGGGAAACACGAATCCCTCCTCGCTCCGGTCAACGACACCCGCGGCCAGCAATGCGTGCACGTCGGTGTGCACGCCCTTTACGTCTCTGCCTACCCGGCGCGCGATCTCGCGCAGCGCGAGAGGCCCCGCGCCGCACATGGAGCGCAGGATCTCGAGGCGATTGGGCGCTAGCACGCGCCACAGCAGTTCAGGGGAGGCGAAGTCAATGCGCGCACCCTTGTGAGCATTTCCTTTCATCGCGTCGGCCAAGCGCGCCTTCGCACCCACCAACGACTGCACTCCGATGGTCACGGTTTTCATTTGCGCGCCTCCCAAAGTGTATCCACGTCCTTCCAGACTTCCAGACTTTCATCTGCACGAACGAACGCTCATCGAGCGCAAAGTGATCGCCGAGCAGAAGCTCCGCGTCCATGTTGTAAAGCATGACAACGGCACGCCTTGTTGTCAAGCATTACAACAGGTGCCGCTATTAGGCCGGCCAGTCGGGCAGGCGCGAAAAGGCAGGGTGCGTACCTATTCAGCTATCGTGTTGGGCGGAGTGTGGATCCGACTTTCAGTCATTCGCCAGCGAAGCTCGAGGGCTGTCCCTGGAGATGCCGCAGCGAGTGGTGGGTCGGAGTCCCAAGCAGACGCCACACGACGCGTTGATGGAACTTAGCCATCCGCCCCGCCCAACACCTGCCTGTTTGATTGCGACCGCGCCCGCCGACCTGCACTTCATCCGCGCTTGCGCGGTTTCGCTCTAGCCTGCTTTAGCAGACCGGATGCATTGGCGGGATCGCGCAGCCAAAGGCAAAGCGCAACCGCGGTGTCTTCGTCCATGGCGTCAACAATCGCACGCTGGCGTGTGGGATTGTCTCGCTGTTCGATGACCTGCTGTGCGGCCGCTTTGACGGCGTCGGGGTCGACCTTCAACTCGTCCAGGCGCTTGACCTGCGCAAAACCTGTGGACAGGACGACGAATTGGCGGAGCGACTATCGAGCGCTTTGGAGAAGCAGTCCCGGCGCGCACTTGACAGGAGTCCGTCTCCGCCAACGTCCGCGTCCGTAGGACGCGCTACCTAGGGTGCCCTCCGAAGCGCGAAGGAGGGCTGTATCAACCCGGACGGTTTTCTCCCGGTCCCTATGAGCCTCCGGCACCTAGCAGGCCGGAAGATTCGCATCCCGTACGCCATCCGAGCGTCTACCTTACGGGAGTGCATTACGTCTATCTGCTGGTAAGAGCGCACAGCAGGAGCCGGCGCTACATCGGCGTCACAACAGATCTGAAACGGCGCCTAACCGAGCCCAATTCCGGCAAGTCACTGCTTAGGGCGCAGTTCAAACCGTGGCGCCTCGTCACCTTTGTCGCCTTCTCCGACGAACAAAAGGCCGCCGAATTCGGGTGCTATATGAAATCCGGCTACGGCCGCGCCTTCGCGGATCGACGGCTGTGGTACCGCTTTCCCAGGTCCGGGCAACCGCCGTGAGAATGGTCTGAGAACGCGGCGAAGAGGGGTCCCGCGTCACGTTGGGCCGCTACACGCGGTCGTCCGGCACGCCCAGAGCGCGCAGCACGGCGGTCCCGAACGCGCTCAGGCGCAGCGGATCGACGCGCTCGATCACCGCGCGGCCGGATCGGCGCTACGGCTCACGCAACAAATTGGCTCTGCGAGGCCGGCGTGCGGGTGTCCATATTGCGGCCGCGGTTCATGTGGTCGTCTATCTCGGCGGCGCAGCCGAGCATGCGTGGATACAGGAACACCGTGAATGCCGCCGACTCCAGCGCCGAGGACGGATACGTTCCCTCGCAGTACGGCCGCCACAGCATCTTCAGCAGCAGCGCCGCGATCACCGCGTCGATGTTGACGCAGTAGACGTTGCGCGAGACGCCGACGTCGAAGAGCGTTTGCACCAGCACGCGGTAGAAGTCGTGGAACAAGTTGTACTCGCCACGCCGTTCGAACAGGTCGCGGATGAAGACCTCGCGCGGGTCGTAATTGACCGGCTTATCTTTGAACACCGGATGATTCACGCCCGGAATCTTCTGGATGTCGAGGCTGCCGACAGACTTCTTGTCGGCTTTGTAGCGCGCATAGCTGTCGACGTACTTTTTGGCGAGCTGCTTCAGGTCGATGCCCTGATCGGGGCTTCCCGCATCCGCCAGCCCGGACTCCCTGAACAGTTCGATCAGGAAGGAGATACCCTCGAAGCCGTTGCCGCCGTGGGTGTAGCCGGTGTGAGACAAGAAGCCGATCAGGCACTTGTTGAGCTGTACGCGTTCCGGATCCTCGGGGCCGTCCGCCGAGACCGCACCCTTGGCTCCCTGGGCGGAGATCGTGCCCGGACCGTTGGACAGCAGCAAGCCGACCAGAACCTGGAAGGTGAACAGGTCAGCCGGTTTCGGTTGCAGGCCGAGCAGCGCGACAAAGGCCACTTCACCGAGGGTGCGGCGCTCGAGGATATCGGACATGTCCATCCCGCAGAAGCGATCCGGCGTGTGCTGTTGCGCCGGCGCCGAAGCACCGATCAGGGCGCCAAAGAGGCGGATCCACCAGGGCAGGCTTTCGGCCGTCAGGCGCGAGATGCGTCGGCGCATCAGAGGACTCCACGCTAGCGTCGCTGCGATCGCCGCCAGCACGGCGTCCGCAGTCGGGTGTCCTGGAAGGCCGCGCAGGATGCGCACGAAGACCGACTTGGCGCCGCGCGCCTCCAGGCCAGCGAGCATCGCCTGCGCGAGCGGATCGGCGGCCTTGCCGGTCAGCAGGCCCACATCGATTTTCAACTGCGAGGTGTCGAGCCCCTCGTCCTGAGCGTCGCGCAGGCCGGCGTCGGCAAACTGGTCGATCAGCATGCGCATCGCCCGGCGCGACGCCTCCTGGGTGCGCGGCCCGAACGTTGTGGCGGCCGCCGCCAGCACGGCGTTGGGTGCATTGCCGGCGTCGCGCGCGGCCTGTGCGGCGGCCAGCGCCGGGTGACCGTTCAGGTTCAGGCCCGCCCCGATCGCGACGTTGATCAGTCGGCAGCCGTTCTCTGTTCCCGGCTCGTGCAGCAGCGCCAGCAGCACGTTGGCTTCGAACGGATGCTGGGCCGCTTCGAGCATCGAGACGCCGTACAGCCTGCTGATCTGTGTCCCGGGGTCCATCTGCGACGCTCCCGAGGCATCCTTCATCGGCTGGCGTGGCGCGACTGCGCCGATCTGCCGGTTCAGCGCCGCGATCTGCTCGTCATAGGGCGCTGCGGCGACGACCACCGGAAGGTCCAGTTCGGGTGGAAGAGCGATCCCCTGGTTTTCGCCGAACCACGCTTTCAACGCGAGGTTTCCCTCGGGCTCGAAATCGGCACGGGCGGCGTTCTCGCGCATCACCGCGCTCAGCGCCGCCGGAATGTGCGCGATGTTCGTAACGACCGCACCCTTGGCCGACACCGCCGGATGCTCGGGCGTGAACACACCATCGACGCCGAACTTCTCGACGAACCAGCGCTCCTTGGCCACGGCATCGTCGGCTCCGCCCGACATCGCGCCGGCATGACCGACCGCCCGCGTGAGGCGTGACTTCCAGCGCCCGACGACGCAGGCGACGACCGGCTTCGTGAACTCGGCGTCCAGCTCGTAGTAGCCGCCCGGTTCGACGTACAGGACGGCGGCCTTGCTGCGCGCATCGTTGGCCAGCGCGAAGGCGAATTCCGGAGCGGCGAAGTGGATGTATACGTCCTTTCCGCTCGAGATCAGCGTCGTCGTTCCCCAGCCCGCCATGCGCAGGTAGGTCGCGATCGTCGACGTGAAGTTGCCCGAATTGGAGAAGATCGCGATCGAGCCGCGCCGCAGGGCCTCCTCGGGATGATCGCCGCCGAGCGCGCCGCCGATCCGCACGCGGTTCCACGCGTCGGCAACACCCAGGCTGTTGGCGCCGAAGACGTCGATGCCGTTCTGCTGGCCCATTGCGCGGATCTCGCGCGAATCGTGAACCGAGAGTTTCTCGGTCACGATGAAGATCTTGCGCAGGTCCTCGTTTACGCGGATCAGCTCCGCCACGCCATCACGCGCCGCCGACGGCGGCAGGTAGACCACGCCGCAGTTGAAGCGGTGGCCGTCGTTCAGCCCCTCCAGCACGTTGTTGTAGACCGGCACCGGGCCAAGCGGCGTCTCGAGCGCCTGGCCGCGCCGTCCGGGAGAGGTCCCGAACACGACGTTGCCGCCCGAGTACGCATGGCCGACCGGCGTCACGTCGCGCGATTCGCCCCCCAGTATGTTGAGCACGCAAACCCGGTCTTCGCGCGTTGCGACCTGGGCTAGCGAACCGATGCCGACGTAGTACTTGAAATCCCCAACGCCCCGTTTGTACATCCCGCTCTCCTTGGCGCCTGGTCGGTAGTTCAGCTTGCGCGCCCGCCCGCGATGCCAAGCCGGGCCGCGATCTGCACCCGACCGCCGGATTTCATCCAGGCGTCGGCGCCCCGCGCGTAGGCGACGACCTCGCTGATATCGGAATCGAAGCCGAAGATCCGGTACGGCAGGCCGAGCGCATCCATCGTGTCGCGCATCGCGCCCATGCCGCGCACCAGGTTCGGGCCGCCGCGCCCGATGACGACGTAGAGCGGCGTCGGTCCGCTGCGGCTGAACTGCTCGCGCAGCGCGTCGGCCATCGCGCGGAACGTCTCGAAGATATCGGTGTTGTTCGATTTGCCGCCGATGATGAACAGGACGTTGGCCTGCTTCAGCCAGTGCTTGAAGCAGATGCGCGCGACCTCTTTCATCTTCGCGTAGGGCGGGTTGCCGCCGAAGTCGGACGAAATGATCGCGTCGTCGCCGAGCATCTCGGTCACCAGCGAGTTGGCCCCTCCGCCGAAGGTCGGTGCCAGGATCGTGCCGCCCCGATTGATCACGAACACATCGCTCTGACCCTGGTAGGTGCGCAGCTGGTTGATTTCCTGCTCGAAGTCGGAGTAGTCGTCCGCGAACAGGTGACCGGGCAGGCCCAGGCGCTGCCAGCGCAGATCGTCGCGGTCGAAGCCGCACTTGAAATCGCAGGCGACCGGAACCATCCGGCCTTTGTCGTCCTCGCTCATCCGGATTGGATTGAGCTCCAGCGTTGTCATTCCGAAGTCGTGATACAGCTCCCACAGCTTGGGCAGGTGTTGGACCAGCGGCGAGATGATCTGCTTGGGCGCTCCCAGCGCCGACAGCGCATTGGCGACGACGAAAGCCTTTAGTCCGGTCAGCGGATCGAATGGCACGGTGGCGACCTGGCTCCTGTCGAGCTCCTCGATGTCGACGCCCCCATGATGCGTGAGCGTCATCGTCGGGGCGCGGAACCGCGTCGAGTCGGTGATCGAAAAATAAACCTCGTGCTCGGCTGGTACTCCAGCCTCGAAGGTGACGCCATTGGCCTTGGCGACGGTGTTGCCGACCCGGTGCTCGACGAAGAACAGGCGCTCCTTCTCTTTGAGCGCGGTTCTGAGGTCCGTCGCACGGCCGACCAGGCCCGCCTTGCCTTTCTTGCCGACGCCGCCCTTGAAGACCGGCTTGATGAAGACCATGCCGGCGCGCTCGATCAGAGCGCGAATCTCCTCTTCGCTCGCACCGGGATCGAGGACCTCGGTGGTCGGATACCCGACGAAACGCAGCATCCGGGCTCCGTACAGCATGCCGGTGACTTGCATCTGATGCCTCCCTCCATCGCGCATCGACAGGATGCGGCAGCGCAGCTTTCCGGCAGCTTTCAGCGGGTGTCGCTTTTTCGCGCCAACCGGCGCAGCACTGAAAGCGAACCGAAAGACTTCGCCGCCTAAGCTGCGCGGCCAGCGATCGGCACGGACCCAGCTTGCAAAGCGGGCCGGCTGCGCTAGCTGGCCGGGCTATGGCACCGCATCCGGTTCCAGGCTCGGGATGCCAATCGAAGTCATGGAGGAGAGACAGTGAAACGCACTGAACGCGCTCGTTCCAAACGTGGGAAGCAGACGCTGCACCGATTGTGGGTGCTGCTGGCGCTCGCCACGCCACTCGCGCCGCTGACGGCGTGGGCCGATGAGACGTCCGACCTGAAGGAGCAGATCAAGGCGCTGACCGACCGTCTGTCGCGCCTGGAAGCGGCACAGTCGCAGCCGGCCGCTACATCGCCAGCGGCCGCGCCCGCGGCGCCGAAGCAATTGGCGCAGGCGCAGCCGACGGAGACGCCTCCACCGCCGAAGCCTGCTGCGCCGACCGTGGCGGCCTCCCAGGACCCGCTGCTGTACGACCAGAACGGGAACTACATCGGGGTTTTGAAGAACCCGGTCATGCTCTACAGCGACACCAAGACCAGGATGACACTGTACGGCATCATCGAGGCGACGATCAGCCACGTCGATCACCAGAACAGCGCAACCGGCGGCACTTCCACCGAGACCGGATTCCAGGTCGCCTGGTTCAGCGGCAACCGCCTCGGTTTCGATGTCGACCACGCGCTCGACTTTGGCGATGAGATCGGCTTGCCAAACCTGAAGGTGATGAGCAAGCTGGAAACGGAGTACGAGCTGCCCACGGGCGGTTCGGACAGCAACGGCGTCCTGTTCAACCGCGACGCCTGGCTGGGTTTCTACAGCCAGGATCTGGGCAAGCTGACGTTCGGCCGGCAGAACACCTTGACGCGCGATTTCACGCAGAACTGGGGCGACCCGTACGGCACGTCCGAAGTTACGTTGCGCGAGGGCGGCTACAGCAACGTGAACAACTTCAAGCAGCTGATCTTCTATTCGGCCGCTGCCACCGGCACGCGCGTCAACAGCGGCATCGAATGGAAGAAAAAGTGGGGCGACCACTGGCTCACGGGCCTGGGCTGGGCGTTCGGCTCGCAGGGCAACGGCGGCAGTGCCGACCCCGGCGCCGGCGGCACCGTGCCGGGCAATTTCCGCCAGGGCACGAACCAGGCCGCCTCGGTCGCGTACAACGGCCTGCAGGTCGGGCCGGGCAAGTTCAACCTCAACGCCAACTACGACCAGGACAGCCGCGGGCCGGCCGCTGGGCCTGACCTGAAACACCGCTCGGAACTCTTCGGTGGCAACTACGTAGTAGGCCCCTATCGCATCAACGCGGGCTGGATCCATTACACGGCCGAACAGGGCCCCAACAACAGCCTGGGCACGCGGACCGACCGCTCCTGGACCATGTCGGGCAGCGCACGCGTCGCAAAGACCGTCTTCTCGCTCGGCTACCAGCGGATGGGAGGAGAAAACGCCGGGCACAACGGCGCCGGCGTCGTTCTCAATCCGATGTTCGGCAACACTGCGGCCGCGACAGGAACCTATGCGAGTGGCTCCAAATCGACCGTGTACGGGGCGGTCATGTACCAGGCGGACCGAGCGCTCGATCTGTACTTCGCCTTTGACCGGATGAACGTCAACGGTGGCTGGATCGTCGGCGATGCACAGGGTAACGGCACGCTGATCGGCGCCGGCCGACCCAACCAGGACCAACTGGAACTGGCGGTGGGAGCGCGGTTGAAGTTCTGACGTCGCCTCGCGCGACGGCGCCCGCGGGCGGCGCCGTCGCCGGGGCCGTCGGCGCGGCCCTTGCGCACGCGGTAGCATTGTCTCGCGCGCGTCGGTGCCGGCCGGCGCCATTGCGTTGCGCCCGCCACGAGTTTGGCATGCGGATTCTGCTGGTCGAAGACAATTTGCAACTCGCCGAATGGCTGGGCCGTACGCTGCGTCAGCGGCGCTACACGGTCGACTGCGTGTACGACGGTGAGGGTGCCGATGCCCTGCTGATGACGCAGCCGTACGACGCGGTGATCCTCGATCTGTCGCTGCCGCGGCTGGGCGGTCGCGACGTGTTGCACCGCCTGCGGGAGCGCCACAACGGGGTGCCGGTGCTGATCCTGACCGCCACCGCGACGCTGGAGAGCCGGGTGGGCGCCCTCAACTCGGGCGCCGACGACTACCTGATCAAGCCGTTCGAGATCGACGAACTGGAGGCGCGCGTGCGCGCGATGCTGCGCCGGGTCAGCCAGCACAAGGACCCGGTACTGCACTGCGGCGACCTGAGCTACGACAGCAATTCGCGCGCCTTTTCCGTACGCGGCTGGCCGCTGTCGCTGACCCCGCGCGAACACGCGGTACTGGAAGTGCTGATGACGCGCTGCGGCAAGACGGTCGGCAAGCAGGCGCTCGCCGACAGCATCAGCTCGGTCAACAACGACATCGCTCCTCAGGCGATCGAGGTCTACATTCACCGCCTGCGCAAGAAGCTCGATCCGAGCGATGCCGCGATCATCAACCTGCGAGGACTGGGCTATCTGCTGAAGCGGCGCGATGAGGGATAAAAGCCTGCGCGCCCAGCTGTTGCGCTGGGTGCTGGTTCCGCTTCTGGTGCTGGCCATTCTGGACACCGGACCGGCCTACTTCAGCGCCAGAGGCACCGCCACCGAGGAGCAGGATCGCATGCTGCTCGGCTCCGCGCGAGTGATCGCCGAGCGTCTGTACGAGCAGGAAGGCCAAGCGTTCCTCGATTTTCCACCGGCGGCGTTCGAACTGCTGCGCACCGAAGCGCGCGACCTCGTCTATTACGAGGTCGTAACGTCCCGCGGGGTAGTCTTGGGGGGCCACTCGGACCTGCCGCGGCCGCCGCACGCGCTCGCGCCCGAGCAGTCGATCGCATTCGACGCCACGTATGTCGGCGAGCCGGTGCGCGTGGTGGCGTTCTCGCAACCTCAGCTCGAAACACCGGGGAACGCCTCGGTACTGGTCGAGGTCGCGCAGACGCTGCATTCGCAGAGAGCGCTGACCTTGCATCTGTGGGCGCAAAGCATCTCGTATCAGTGGCTGATGATCGCGCTGGGCGGTGCGATGATCTCGATCGGAGTGCGGCGCGAAGTGCGGCCGCTGAAACGGCTCGGCGAACGGCTGCGTCAGCGCCCGGTCGCCGCGCTCGAGCCGCTCGGCGCGGAGGATGTGGAGGATGTGCCGGCCGAGCTGCAGCCGGTGATCCAATCGCTGAACGACTATGTGCGCAGGCTGCACGACCTTCTGGCGGCGCAGGGCCGGTTCATCGCCAACGCTTCGCACCAGCTGCGCACACCAATGACGGTGCTCAGCACGCAACTCGACTACGCGCTGCACGGCGCCGATGCGAGGGGCCGCGTCGAGGCGCTGCAGGCGATGCGGGCGACGCTGCAGCACGGCATACGCGTCGTCTCACAGATGCTGAGCTTTTCGCGGGCCGAGGCGCACGTGGACCCTCCCGCGCAGAGCGGAGCTGCCGATCTGACCGACGTAGCGCGGCAGGTGGTGGAGGAGGCAGTAGTGGCCGCGCTGAAGCGCAACGTCGACCTCGGCTGCGAACTCGACGGGCCGGCGCTCGTGTCAGGGTCGCCACAGTTGTTGCATGAGTTGGTCGCTAACCTGGTCGACAACGCGCTGCGGTACGGGCGCGAAGGCGGCGTGGTCACCGTTGCCGTGCGCAGCAACGACGACCGCGTACGGCTGTCGGTCGAAGACGATGGTCCCGGCATCTGCGCCGAGCAGCGTGAGCTCGTCTTCGAGCGCTTCTATCGTCTGCCCGGCGAGATCGGCGAAGGCAGCGGGCTGGGGCTTTCGATCGTGCGCGAAATCGCGCTCGCGAGCGAAGCGACGGTCGCCCTTGCCGACGCGCCGTCCGGGCAGGGTCTCCTGGTCAGTGTCGACTTCCCCGCTGCCCGGGCGGTGGCCGAGCAGGCGCAACCGGCCGCTCCGCTTCAGTAGCCTGTCTCGGCGAACTGCGGCGGACGCCACTTCAGCAGCACGTTCTCGAGGCCCTCGATCAGGTATTCGGCGCCCAGCGCGACCAGCGCCAGGATGATCATCGATGCGAACACGCCGGCCGCGTTGAAGGCACCTTGCGCGGTGGCGATCAGCAGCCCGATGCCCTGCTTGGCACCGAGGAACTCGCCCACCACCGCGCCCACCAGCGCGAAGCCGAAGCTGACGTGCAGGCTGGCCAGGATCCAGCTCATGGCCGACGGCAGCACGACCGTGAAGGTCACCTGGCGGCGCGATGCACCCAGGATGTGCGCGTTGGCGATCAGGTTGCGATCGGCCTCGCGCACGCCCTGGAAGGCATTGCCGAACACGACGAAGAACACCATCACTACCGCCAGCGCCACCTTGGACGCCATGCCGAGGCCGAGGGCGATGATGAACACCGATCCGAGCACGACCCGCGGGATCGAATTGGCTACCTTGATGTAAATGCTGAACACGTCGGCGAGCAGCTTGTTGCGACCCAGCGCAATCCCCGCGATGACTCCGGCCACCGCGCCGATCACAAAGCCAAGCAGCGTCTCCTCCATCGTGACCAGGATCTGCTTCCACAACGATCCCTGCGAGGTTCCCTCGGTCGCCCAAACCCACATCTGGTCGACGATCTGCGAAGGCATCGAGAAGAAGAACGGGTCGATCCATCCCGCCCTCGCGGCCAGTTCCCACGCTCCGAGCGTTACCACCAGGATCCCGATCCGCAGCGTGTAGACGAGCACCTTGCGGCGTGCGAGCGCCTTGTGCACGCGCTGCTGCTCCTGCGCCAGATCGGTGCCGACGGTCGCGACAATCTCGGCCGTGCTCATGCGTCTCCTCCTCTTCTCATGCGTTCTCCGTTGTCCTTTTCAACCCTCAGATCCGCACCTCGCTTCGCAGGTCGTCCCAGATGCGGTGCGACAGCTCGACGAAGCGCGGCAGGTAACGCGCGTCCGCGACCTTGCGCGGCCGCGGCAAGTCGATTTCGTACACGGCTTTGACGGTAGCGGGCCCCGCCGTCAGCACGATGACCCGGTCGGCCAGCGCGATGGCCTCATCGATGTCGTGTGTCACGAAAACGACGCACCCTCCGTGGGACCCCCACAGCGTGAGCAGCTCGTCCTGCATCACCGCGCGCGTCTGAACGTCCAGCGCCGAGAACGGCTCATCCATCAGCAGCAGCTGCGGCTCGTTGATGAAGGTCTGCGCCAGCGCCACCCGCTTGCGCATGCCGCCCGACAACTGATGCGGATAGTGATGCTCGAAACCGGCCAGGCCCACCCGCCGGACCCAGTCCATTGCGCGGGCGTGCGCCTTCTTCCGCTCCTCGCCGCGGTAGATCGGGCCGGCGGTGACGTTGTCCAGCACATTGCGCCACGGAAAGACGGCATCGGTCTGGAATACGAAGCCGATGCGAGGATCGATGCCCTCGACCGGCCGGCCCCACACCCGCACCGTGCCGCTGCTGGGTCGGCCGAGCCCGGTGATCAGCCCGAGCGTGGTCGACTTGCCGCAGCCCGTGGGCCCGACGATCGCGCAGAACTCTCCCTGGCGCACCGTGAGGTTGAAGTCACGCAGCGCCGGTACGACCTTGCCCTGCGGACTGACGAAACGCCGGCTGACGCCCTGAATTTCGATCGCAGGGACGCCCGCCGGAGGCCGCTGAGTTGCAGATTCCAGGGCCATCTGCGGCCTCCTGTGCGTTCAGCGGGCGGCCGACACGAACTCGGTCGTGTAGGTCTTGGACAGGTCGATTTTCTTGCCCATGACCGCACGGTCGAACGACGACAGCACCTTCAGCACGGTCTCCGGTCCGTTGGCCGGCATCACGCCGTCGGCAGTGAACTGCGATTTGCCCGCCGCCAGCGCGCTCACATAGAGCGCCTGGTCCTTGCCCAGGTAGTCGGGCGGCATCTTGGCCGCGATCTCCTCGGCGCTGTGCGAGGCCATGAACTTCAGCGTTTTGACGAAGGCGTTGGCCAGCTTCTGCACCTCGGCATGGTGAGCGTCGACCCAGGCTTTCTCCATGTAAAGGGAAGCTGCCGGGTATGGCCCCCCGAGCGCAGCAGCGGTCGAGGCGGGCGTGCGCAGATCGATCAGCACCTTGGCCTCGCCCGTCTTCAGCAGTTGCGAAATCGTCGGCTCGGTGGTCATGCCAGCATCGATCTTGCCCTGCTGGATCGCCGCGATGAAGGTGTTGCCGGCCCCGACCGCCAGCACCGAAATGTCGCCCGGCTTCAGGCCCGCCGCTGTCGCCATGTATTGGGTGAGGAAGTTGGTGGACGACCCCAGCCCCGTCACGCCCAGGGTATGCCCTTTGAAGTCGGCCGGCGACTTGATCACGTCCGCCATCTTGGTCGCCACCAATTCCACCTCGCCTGGCGCCTGGCTGAACTGCACCACCGACTCGATCAGCTTGCCCTTGGCCTGCAGATCGATCGTATGGTCGTAGAACCCGACAACCCCCTGCACGGCCCCGGCGACCAATTCATTTTCGGCGTCGACGCCCGCAGGCTGGCTCAGCAACTCCACGTCCAGGCCCTGCTCCTTGAAAAAGCCGAGTTGCTCGGTCAGTTTGGCCGGCAGGTAGATCTGCTTTTCAATGCCTCCCACCATCAAAGCGATCTTGTCGCCGGCAACCGCCGGTCCCGCAGCCCCCAGCGCGCAAATCAGCGCGACGAACGCCGCACGCGCCCCTTGATTCTTCATCAGGTATCTCCTTGGTCAGACTTTGTCGTGATCGCCGCTCGCGCCCCGCGGACGCCGGCATACGGACGTATGTTATCCAGCCAAGACTTTCGGTTCGCTTTCACCGGGGAGGCCGGCCGAAAGTCGATTTCTTGACGCGAAATGCGCATCGCGCTAGTTTCGCTCGGCCGCGAACAGAATGGTAGAGAGGGGATGATGAACCAGGCAGCAGTGTGGGCGCGGGCGGCGGCGATACTGACCGCGGCAGTCTTGGCTTGCCCGCTCGCGCACGCGGGCAAGACGCTCGACGACATCAAGGCGCGGGGACAGGTCAGCTGCGGCGTCAATACCGGATTGCCGGGTTTCTCGGCAGCCGACAGCCAGGGCAACTGGAGCGGCATCGACGTCGACGTTTGCCGCGCGGTAGCTGCCGCAGTGCTCGGCGACGGCAACAAGGTCAAGTGGGTTCCGGTCAACGCGCAGCAGCGCCTGACCGCGCTGCAATCGGGCGAGATCGATATCCTGTCGCGCAACACGACCTGGACGCTGACGCGGGATGCCTCGCTGGGTTTGAGCTTCACGGGCGTCACGTATTACGACGGCCAGGGCTTCATGGTGCCGAGGAAGAGCCGGATCAGCAGCGCCAAGCAGCTCAGGGGGTTGCAGGTGTGCGTTCTGGCGGGCACGACGACCGAGAGGAATCTGACCGACTATTCGCGCGCGAACAAGTTGAACGCCAAGCCGATCGTGTTCGAGAAGCTCGAGGCGACGCAGGCGGCGTATTTCTCGGGTCGCTGCCAGGCCTACACGGCGGACGCCTCGGCGCTCGCGGCGGCCCGCGACAAGGAGGCGAAGAATCCCGACGAGCACGTGATCCTGCCGGAGCTCATCTCGAAAGAGCCTTTGGGCCCGGCGGTGCGGCGCGGCGACGACGAGTGGTTCGCGATCGTCAAATGGGTGCTGTTCGGCCTGATCGAGGCCGAGGAATACGGCATCACGCAGGCCAACCTCGATCAGATGAAGTCGAGCGACAACCCGGCTGTTCAGCGGATCCTGGGCGTGTCCGACGACACCGGCAAGCTGCTGGGGCTTGACCGGGAGTGGCTGGTGCGCGCGATCCGGACGGTCGGCAACTATGGCGAGATGTTCGACCGCAACGTGGGCGCGAAGTCGACCTTGAAGATTCCGCGCGGCCTGAACGCGTTGTGGAACAAGGGCGGGATACAGTACGCTCCACCGATCCGCTAATCGCTGCGTTTTGAGCGGATGAACGCCCCGGCGCAACGCCGCTGGACCTGGCGCAGTGGGGCGCTGCGTGCGGTGGCTTACCAGGCCCTGGCGCTTGTGTTGATCGGCGCGTGCGCGTGGTTCCTCGCGCACAACACGCTCGCGAACCTTCGCGCGCACGGCATTCGGAGCGGTTTCGACTTCCTGTTGGGTCCGGCCGGGTTCGACATCGGCGAGTCGCCGATTCCGTATGAGCCGAGCGATCCTTACTGGAAGGCGATCGGCGTCGGCCTGCTGAACACCCTGCGGGTTGCCGTGATCGGCATCGTCGCCACGACGATCCTGGGCACGCTGGTCGGCATTGGGCGCTTTTCGCGCAACGCGCCGCTGCGCGCGCTGTGCTACGCGTATGTGGAACTCTTCCGCAACGTGCCGGTGCTGCTGCAGCTGATCATGTGGTACATCCTGCTCACCGAGGTGCTGCCGCCGATCAGCGAGGCGATCCAGCTCGCGCCCGGCGTCTATCTGAGCAAGAGCGGCATGTCGTTTCCATGGCCGGTGTGGGCGCACGGCCATGCGACGGCCGCATCCGGAGCGCTGGCAGGCTTGATTGCGGCATGGGGGTATCGGTGGCGCGCCCGCGCCCGCTTCGACCGCACCGGCCAGCCGAGCCCGGTCGTGCTGCCCGGGGTTGCGTTGGTCGTCGCCGGCGCGCTCGCCGGCTGGGTGGCAGGCGGCGCTCCGGCGGCGTTCGACGTGCCGGTCAAGGGCGAGGCGACGATCGAGGGCGGCGCGGCATTGACGCCCGAATTCCTGTCGCTGCTGATCGGCCTGGTGATCTATACGGGCACGTTTGTCGCCGAAGTGGTGCGCGCGGGCATCCAGGCGGTGCCGCAAGGGCAGGTCGAGGCGGCCGCGGCGCTGGGGTTGTCGCGCTGGCAGCAGATGCGCCTGATCGTGCTGCCGCAGGCGCTGCGCGTCATCATCCCGCCACTGACCAACCAGTACCTGAATCTGACCAAGAACTCTTCACTCGCGGTGGCGATCGGCTACGCGGACGTCGTGTCGATTACCAACACCACGCTCAATCAGACCGGCCGGGCGGTCGAGTGCATCGTGGTGATCATGGTTGTCTACCTTAGCCTGTCGCTGATGACGTCGGCGCTGATGGGCTGGTACAACCGGCGCGCCGCGATCCGGGAGCGTTGAAGGGTGGCTGCCGTGTTCGAGCCGGTCGCCGCGCGCCCCGCCCCGTCGCGCGCGAGGGGCCTGGTGCCCTGGGTCCGCGCCAACCTCCTCGGCAGCTGGCCCAGCATCGTTGCGACGCTTGCGCTGATGGGGCTGCTCGCCTGGTGGCTGACGGAGTTGCTCGACTGGGCGGTGCTGCGCGCCGTCACCGCGCCCAGCCTCGATGCCTGCCAGGCGGCGCGCGGCAGCGGCGCCTGCTGGGGTGCGGTGGTCGAAAAATGGCGGCTGACGATCTTCGGCCGCTATCCCTTCGGCCAGCACTGGCGGCCGTTCACGGCCACCGTCGCGCTGCTCGCGCTGCTGGTCGCAAGCTGCGTACGCCCGCTCTGGAGCCGCTGGCTCGCGCTGTCGTGGCCGGTCGTGCTCGCCGCGTGCTATGCGCTGATGGCTGGCGGCGTGGCCGGCCTGGAGCGCGTGCCCACCGACCGCTGGGGCGGCCTGCCGCTGACGATCATGCTGTCGACGTTGTCGATCGTGCTCGCGTTTCCGCTTGCCGTGCTGGTCGCGCTGGGCCGGCGCAGCGCATTGCCGGCGATCCGCGCGGTGTGCGCGCTGTACGTCGAGCTGGTGCGTGGCGTGCCGCTGGTATCCATTTTGTTCATGGCAAGCTTCATGTTTCCGCTGCTGATGCCGCCCGGTGTGTCGATCGACGTGCTTCTGCGGGTGCTGGCCGGAATCACGCTGTTCGCGGCCGCTTATCTGGCCGAAGTCGTGCGCGGGGGGCTGCAGGCGATTCCGCGCGGGCAGACCGAGGCAGCGGCCTCGCTCGGCCTCGGTTACTGGCAGACGCAGCGCAAGATCGTGCTGCCACAGGCGCTGTCGCTGGTCGTTCCCGGCATCATGAACAGCTTCATTTCGACCTTCAAGGACACTTCGCTCGTGACGATCGTTTCGCTGTACGAGCTCACCGGCTCCGTGGGCCTTGCCTTCGATTCGGACGCCGATTGGCGGCCGTACAAGATCGAGGCGTACCTGTTCATCGCCGCCATCTACTTCGCCTTCTGCTTTTCGATGTCGCGCTACAGCCTGAGCATCGAGCGGCACCTGAACCTCAGCCGCAAACGCTGAGGGTCGCCGCGCCGCCGACGCCGATCCGGGAACCCGATGAGCGATCCGATCGTAAGCTTCGAGAAGGTCAACAAGTGGTACGGCAACAATTTCCACGCGCTGCGCGACATCGATCTGCAGGTCGGACGCGGCGAGCGCATCGTCATTTGCGGGCCGTCGGGCTCGGGCAAGTCGACGCTGATTCGCTGCATCAATCGCCTCGAGGAACACCAGCAGGGCCGCCTGATCGTCGACGGCAGCGAGTTGTCCGATGACGCGCAGGCGATCGAGCGCGTGCGGCGCGAAGTCGGGATGGTGTTCCAGCAATTCAACCTGTTTCCGCATTTGACGGTGCTCGAGAACCTGACGCTGGCGCCTCGGTGGGTGGCCCGGATGCCTAGGGCCCAGGCGGAGGAGCGCGCGATGAGTCAGTTGCGGCGGGTATGCATCGCCGAGCAGGCGCACAAGTACCCGATGCAGCTGTCGGGCGGGCAACAGCAGCGGGTGGCGATCGCGCGTGCGCTGTGCCTGACACCCAAGATCTTGCTATTCGACGAGCCGACCTCGGCGCTCGATCCGGAGATGATCAAAGAGGTGCTCGACGTGATGATCGAGCTGGCTGGTGAGGGCATCACGATGCTGTGCGTCACCCACGAGATGGGGTTCGCGAAAGCGGTCGCCGACCGCGTGATCTTCATGGATCAGGGGCAGATCCTGGAGGCGGCCACGCCGCAGGAGTTCTTCAACCAGCCGAAGGGTGAGCGCACGAGGGATTTCCTGTCGAAGATCCTCGGGCATTGAGTTCCGCTTTCGACCCCTATGCACAGGTCGCAACTATGCCCAGCCGCGAGTTCGACAGCGGCACCGGCCTCGACCATGGAGCGTGAGGTCGTCGAGTACGACCGGGTCCGGGAGCGGACCGGACCCGGTCGCTTCAACGGAGTTCATCAGCCGCCGGCATAGAGCGGATCCGGACTTACGATGACGCGAACGTTGTGACTCGGAAAGTCCACGGGCGCCACTTTGCTCAAGTCGACGCTCGTGCCCTCGGGTATTACGTCGAACCGCCAAGCGAAGGACCGCTCGGGAGCATTGCCGCTCTCAGCGACGAAGCGGACCGTTTCGCCATAAGCGACGTTGACCTTGTGCGAGTTGGGTCCGACATAGACCGTCCGGTCACCGGACGTTGCCGTGGCAGGTGTGAGTACGATTGGACGCCGGGGTGCGTTTGATCCAATTTTGCGGACCACAGGGCTTCCGGCGCTCGCGGCGAGCCTGCCTCTGCCTTTGCGGGTGATTCCACGGCGCCTCCTGGAGTGCGAGTAGCCGTGTATCCTTTGGACCATGCGATCGAGCGAGGTGCAATGATGGCGATCAACTATCAGCGCTTCATCGTGCGAGATCCGGCGGTCCGCGGCGGCAATCCGATCATCCGTGGCACTCGGGTCACGGTCCGGACCGTGCTCGCAAGCCTCGCCGAGGGTCTCAGTGTCGAGGAAATCGTTGCTGAATTTCCGACGCTGAATGAGGCGGGCGTGCGCGCGGTTATCGCGTTCGCTGCAGTCTCGGCCGAAGAGGATCTTCCGCTCCCGGCTACGCCTTCAGTTGCGTGAAGATCAAGGTCGACGAGAACTTTCCGAGCCGTCTCGATGCGCTCGTCGCGCGGGTTCCGGAATGGGCCGAAATGATCCGCCGCGAGTCCGAGCGGCGAAGCGCGCCGTGAACGTTATGGCGGCACGCCGCGGGTAGCTCCGACCGATCGGTACAATTCGAGCGGCGCTCGAATGCGCTGCTCAGAGAAGACTTCAGGTGGGGCGCAAGGCGCCACCGCGCGCGCCAACAGGGAGGGACGCAGCGAGGCATGAAGCAGCAATCCCTGTTCGACGGCGACGATCGCCGCGGGGTCGACCGAGCCGTCGTACCGCTGGGCCTAGTTGGCAGCGCCGCGAGCCTGTCCAGGGCTCAGAAGAAGTTCAACCGGCTGATCGCCGACCTCGAAGCGGCCCGGCAGGAGTTGGCGCGGTGGAACGGCTACCTGCCGACCTACGGGCAGCGCGTGCACACCGAGATCGAGCCGATGCAGGCCCGCCTGCGTCAGGCGCGCATCGCCATGGTGGAGTTGCTGGACCAGACCATGCGAGGCGGCAGGCTGACCAGGGCGCAGCGTGCCAAGGTGCGGGACATTCTCTCGAGCATGCTGTCGGGCCTGCTGGAGGAAGGTCACGAGCCGGCGTTGGAGAGGCTGCACGACAAGTACTGCGACGTGCGCTACGAGGAGGGGCAGCGTCAGGAGGCGGAAATGCTGCGGGAGCTGGCCAGCGATTTCCTCGGGGTCGAGGTGGATGACGACGAGATCTCGTCGCCCGAGGAGATGGCGCGGGCCATCGAACAGAAGATGCGTCCGCCTGCGGGCGAGGCGGAGCCTGCGCCACGCGCGCGGCGCAAGAAAGGCGCTCAGGCCGTGGCGCGCGAGGCCTTGCGGCAGCATGCCGAGCAGGGTGCGAGCCGGTCGGTGCGGGAGATCTACCGCAAGCTCGTCAGCGAACTGCACCCCGACCGGGAAATGGATCCGGTGGAGCGCGCGCGCAAGACGCAGCTGATCCAAAAGGTCAACCAGGCATATGAAGGAAAGGATCTGCTCGCGCTGCTCGAATTGCAGTTGGCCATCGAGCAGATCGATCCTTCGGCGCTTGCCAACATGGCCGAGGAGCGGCTACAGCACTACAACCTGGTCCTGGAAGAGCAACTGAAGCGGCTGCAACAGGAGGTATCCGAATTGGCCATGCCGTTCGTGATGATGCTCGCCGACGCGGCGCCGCGGAAGGTAACGCCCGAGGTCGTGCAGCGGGCCATCGACGAGGATCTGCAAGCGATGCGACTGGACCTGCAACACCTGCAGTCGGACCTGGAGCGCTTCCGCGACATCCGGCAGCTCAAGGCGAGTTTGAGGGACTATCGGAGCCAAGGCCTCGACGAAGAGGATCTTGACGCCCTGGCTATGCTGCTTTTCAAGGGGCGTCGAGGCCGCCGGCGGTAGCGCGGTGAATATTGGCCGATGCGGATGGTTCGCGACTGGCCTCAGATCAAGTGAGCCTGACCTCGCCATCATGCGGCGGCGCGAGCAGCGGCGCGGGCTTGACAGGAGTCCGTCTCCGCCACCGCCCCAGTATTCATGCGGTTCTCCAAGTAAGCAGGTACTGCTTCCCCCGAGTTCGAAGCAAGCGTGGTTTGGCAGAGGATTTGATTTGGCCCCGAGCGTACGCCGTGGCCGCGGATTTCAGTCGGCTATGGAGCACGTACCCGACATTGAGCGGACGCGCTCGATAGCGGGCGTCTTTTGGCGAGGCCGACCCGTTCCGGTCCGACTGCCCGTCGCAGACCTGCCGTTCGAGACCAACGATAGCCGACCTTGGCGACCCGCGGCTGAACGTAAGGCCCCTCGGCCCTCACCTCCCGGTTCAGCGCTTCGCTTCCAGGTCAGCCAGCCACTGCGGCGCGCGCCTGATGTCGCGCAACGGGTCTGACCCAGACCAAGTCGGCTCGAGCGCTGAAGAGCGGCTCCCAACGACTCGCGTCCGGCGATGACTTGCTGCGGACCGGGACCTCCGGGATGCCGCCAGTAGCTCGTGAGCTCTGCCGGCTACCGCATTCGTTGCATTCGGAGACGCCGACAAGAAGGCTCAGCGTACTTATGCGGTCAAGCCGGAAGGGGTAGCGTTTCATCGGGATCCGATACTCGATCCCGATTGAAAAATGGAATTCAGAACAGGGAGGA
>WNFO01006110.1_pt1 | contig 34773 bp, 33 predicted proteins | sample 5400251 | NCBI WGS metagenome assembly WNFO01 (sample SAMN13153354, study PRJNA577476) | soil metagenome | isolation source: 100 cm saprolite under Madrone tree | place: USA:California | collected 2016-06-14
ACGAGCGATACCAGCCGCCCGCGCTCAATCGGCTTGGTCATGAAATCGGCCGCGCCGAGCGAAAGCGCCACGCCGCGGTCGGTCGTGACCGTCACCACGATCACCGGAATGGCGGCCAGGTCGGGATCGGACTTGAGCGTGGTGAGAACCGACCAGCCGTCCATCTTCGGCATCATGATGTCGAGCGTGATCAAGTCCGGCCTGATCCGCCGAGCGAGCGTGATTGCAGTCTCGCCCGCTTCCGCTTCGGCGACTCGAAGGCCCTCCTTGCGCAGGACTGCCGCCAGAAGTCTTCTGGCGGATGCATCGTCGTCGACGATCAACACCAATGGAGCATCGCCGGGCTCGGGGATGACGCTCGGCGGATTTGCGATTTCCGCGGGCTCCGCCTTGGATTGCCGGTCCGGCAGCATGATGGTGAATGTCGAGCCTTTGCCTGGCTCGCTCTCAACCGAGACGTCGCCGCCGAGAGCCTGGCAAAAACGCTTGGTGATCGCGAGTCCGAGCCCGGTGCCGCCGTATCGTTTGGTGGTGGACGCATCGGCTTGCACGAAGTTCTGGAAGAGCTTGGACAGCTGTTCGGGCGTCATCCCAAGCCCTGTGTCGCGAATGATGAACGACATCGCCGCCCCCTGCCGCTTCGGCGCGAGCGAGATGTCGCCGTTGGACGTGAATTTTGTCGCATTGCTCAACAGATTGAGCAGGCACTGCTTGAGCTTGGTGCGGTCGGTGTGAAGAGCGCCGATGTCCGGTGGACAGTCGATGTGCAGGCGATTCGAATTCTTTGCGGCAAGCGGGCCGACGATGGCCCGCACCTCCTCAATGAGCGCCGGCAGAGGGACATCCTCCAAATAGAGTTCGAGCTTTCCGGCCTCGATCTTGGAGAGATCGAGAATATCGCTGATGAGACTCAAAAGATGCCGGCCCGCATCCTGGATCTTGTTGAGGTCCGGGGCGAAATCCGTCATCCCCTGCTCCTGGGCCTGCTCCTGGAGCATTTCGCTGTAGCCAATGATGGCGTTGAGCGGCGTGCGCAACTCGTGACTCATGTTGGCGAGGAACACCGACTTGGCGCGGTTAGCGGAATCGGCCTGTTCCATCGTCTGCTCGAGCTCGGCTTGGCGTTGCTTGAGCTCGGTAATGTCGGTGAAGACGCCGACGGTGCTGCCGTCCGGGGTGCGGCGCTCGCTTATGCGGGCCCAAATCTGATTGTATCGGTATTCGGGCGAGCCTTCTGGGTTGGCGTGATGGGCGAGCCGCTCGGCGATCCATTCCTCCGGCGTGCGCCCCTCCAGATCGACCATCCCGCGGTCGACAATGGCGCGAAGGATGGTCGGAAACGGCGTGCCAGGCACCATCAGGTCGTCGATCTTTGGATAGAGCTCGCGGAACTTGCTGTTACACAGCACGAGCCGGTCTTGCGGGTCGTAAAGCACGAAGCCTTCGGAGATGGTCTCGATGGCGGTTGCAATCATGCGCCGCTGACGCTCGGTCTCGGCGGCGAGCCGTTCACGCTCGACGATGCTCTCGCGGAACAGCTCGAGCGTTCTCGCCATCGCGCCGATCTCGCCGCCCCTCACCTTCGGAATCGGAGTATTCAGTCGGCCGGCGGTGACACCATCGATCGCCGCGACCACCGCATTGAGCGGGACCAGGATGGAGCGGAGCACGATCCAGGTGAGGCCCATCCCGAGCACAATCACGATTGCCACGATGACGTAGGCCACTTCCGTGGTCCGTGCGACATCCGCGACGACCTGATCGCGTGCCCGGACAACCTCGCCGTTCAAATCGTCGACCAGGGCCGCGAGGCGGTCGTTGATGGCCACGCTATGCAGGCGCGCTTCGGCGAACGACGTATTGCCCATGACGCGTTGGTCGTCGGTATATTGCTCGACCGCGCGGTTGGCCGATTCGTCGAACTTGGCAATCTCCTCCTTCAGCGCCGCCGCCGTCTCGGGCCTACGGCTTGCGAGAACATTGAGCTGCTTGATCAGCCGGTCATGCGTGGCTTTGGCGTTGATCTCGGACTGGCGCAGGAGGCTGACGGCAAGGTCGGTGATCCAGTAGCGGTACTCGCCGAACGTGTTGCGCACGTCCTGTGCAACATCGATGAGCTTGGCGAGCTCGGCGTTGCGGGTGACGGCGTCCGAATTGTCAGCGAGCTTGCGCGTGAGATAGAGCGTTGACGCCGTGATCACGATGATCAGCGCGCTCGACAGCAGCAGCAGCCGGACCTTTATGCTGAGATTTGCGAGCATAGCCGCGTTTGGTGCGAGGTCCGGCGGTCCACCTTTCGCTCAGCGATAGAGCGTGATGCTGATGACGCCGCCCAGGTCGCCCTCGTTGGCACCTTCCTTGGGATACCCGGTGACGTCGATCTGCCCCTTCGGGGCGCCATGGCAGGAGAGGCAAGACGCAGCGTAATACTCAGGCACCGCGACGCGGAAGGCGGGGCGCCCGCGGCTGGTTGCGACCGTGGCGAACAGCTGCCCTTTCGGCCAGCTCGCCGGCAAAAGCTTGTCGCGGATCACTTCGGTCTCCCACTCATCGGGCCGAGCCTTGCGGTTGCGCACGAGGTCGAGTGGCGCGGTGACCTTCATTTCGGCCTCGCTTCCCACGCGTTTGGCAAAACCTTCGTTGACCAAGCGACCGAAGGTGGCCGGGATAAATGCTTTGAAGCCGACGCCGGGCTGATTGATCGTCTTCTGATTCGAATCCATGACCTCGGCAATGGCGTCCATCTGGGCGCGCAACAGGCGGCCGTGGCGTGACGAAGGATCGATCTGCAGCGGATCAGATTTGGTATTCTCTTCATAAATTTTCAGCGCCTGCTCGAGCACAGTCTTGCCGTCGAGACCCTTGTCCCCGATCGCCGGGTTGTTGATTCGGTCTTGATTGCGCGAGACCACCGTACGGCCTGCCCGCAGCATGGCGGCGAGGCTGTCTGCAATCGTTTTGTCTTCGTCGTCGCTCGAAGCTTGAGAGATGGGAAGGTTTGCAACTGAGATCGCGGCGCAAACGAATGCGAACGTAATAACGTGGAGCGTTTTCATGAGTATTTCTCCCGCTCAATTCACGACGAACGCTTGCCGCGCGAGAAGCGGTGTAGCGCACAAATCCCTGTATGGACAGCGGAAAATTGAGTTTCCGTCAGGTCTCAGCCTAGGGCCGAAAAAAAGCAGAACAGTGATGCGGATCACAGACGCCATGCCGCTGCCTGAGATATCGCTCGTACAGCTTTGGGACGAAGGGAGATGCGTCATGACCTGGACCTCAGACAGCGCGGCCGTCTTGCTGTACTCAATTCTCGCAACATTTCTTGTCCTGTCGTGGATCTACATCCCGGCGTGAGGCGGCGCACAGCTTGGCCAAGATGGAGCGAAGCGACACCCGGGTTGTTGCCTCGCACTAATAAGGCCGAATCAATCCCGACCAGATTGCGGTAGTTGCACCGCGCCTTTCAGTCCTCGAGCGGCATGATCGGATCGCCCTTGCGAATGATACCGCCGATCTCGATCCGGCAATTGAGGCCGGAGCGGTTGAGCAGTGCGGTGTAGACCGGCCGCCGCAAGAGCTTCTCGAGATACTTGCAAGGAAAATTCAGCCGTCCGCCCGTGAGCACCGCCGCGCCGACCTTGAAGCGCTTGCCCACGAGGTGGCTCAGCGGCACGCCAAGCGTCGTGAGGTTGCGGCGATGATCCGCGGGCATAAGTTCCACCTTCTCGCCCGGAGCTGGAGGATCACCGCGGGCAATCGCCTCGAGCACTTCCATCTCGATAAGGGTGACTTCGCGCGCGTCAGGTTTTATCGAATAGGTGCCGGTGCCGCTGAAATATCGATCGCCGTCGATGCCGCGGCCGGCGACAAGCATCGCTTGGTCGAGCTCCTGCATCGGAAGCGATGCTCGTGCAGCGATATGAATGTGGAGCAGGCGGCCAGACCAGCTGATCGCGTCACGTTTGGCCGCCGCTTCCCGTACGGCGACCAACATTCCGCTACGGTCCGACGACACGCGCCTATTCCGCCGCCTGCCGCGACGGCGGGCGGACGCTCTCGAGCCCATCGGCCGCGGTCGCCGAGATCGTCGTGCGCACCATCAAGCGCGCCTCATGCGCGGGCCACGGCCGGCCGCGATGCATGGTCGCGCGGTTGTCCCACATTACGACGTCGCCCTTGCGCCAACTGTGCGCGTAGCTCAAGCCCGGCGCGGTCGCGGCATCCATCAGCTCGGCGAGAAGCTTTTGCGCCGCCATTTGTTCCATGCCCTCGATCGCATAGGCGTGCGAGGCAAGATAGAGCGCGCCGCTTCCGTTCACGGGATTCCTCCACACCATGCGCCAGCACTGCGGCGGCAGCGCCGCGCGCTCTTCCGCGCTGGCGAGGTCGGGCGCGATCTTGCCCCGCGAATGGGCGTAATCGTGCCAGGCGAAGGAATTCTCGAGTCGCTCGCGTAGCGCCGGATCGAGCCGCTCGAAGGCGAGGCGGGTCGAGACGTATTCGGTCTCGCCGCCGCGCGCCGGGATGACGCGCGCGGAGAGCACCGAGGCGAGCGCCGGCACGCGCTTAAACGTGCTGTCGGTATGCCAGAGCTGGTTGGCCTTGTTGCGCAGCGCCAGCCGGTGGTCGGCCGGCACGACGTTGCCGTTCTCGTCGATGGTGCTGAGGATCACGAGGTTGGTGCCAGCGCCGAGCGAACCGACCTTGGTGATCTCGAGCGGCCCGAACCGCCGCGAGAAAGCGAGCTGGCCCTCGTCCGTCACCTCCTGGTCGCGAAAGACGATGACCGAGTGCTGTTCGAATACCGCGCGCACCTCGTCGTACGCGCCCTCATCGGCTGCGGGGTCGGCAAGCGTCACCCCGCGCAGTTCGGCGGCAAAGCCGGGACGCAGCGGAACGATTTCCATCGGCAAGCCCTCCGTTGCTTGGGTTGCACAGCTTTCCACAAGATCGCTCGCGCTCGCAAGGCAAGGAGGTGGCGCGAATAGCGAAGCGCCGTCTGACAAGCCGACGGGCCCTGCCCGAGCGTGACCGCAATAGCTGCCGCAGTCGGCGCCGTCGGGCCGGTATCCCCGGACATCAACGGGGCGTTCCGCCCCGCAATCCTCCGATACCTACGCCCCATAGGTGCCTTCCGGATCGGCAGCCTCGGAAGGCAGGTGGAAATTGTTAACCATTCCGGCCGCCGCCGGCCTTCCCAATCCTTCCCCTGCTCGTTTGAACCTACCGACCCCCCGGCGCGACCAATAGTCGGGAGCCACCTCCGGCGACGCGCCGAGGTGGCGGTCGATGGGAAAAGGGGGGCGCCATGCACATCCACAGCGGGATCTGACTGCGATTGTGCCTCGCCGGCGGCTTGCGCCGTTGCGCGGCGGCAGCGCGCGTTTTCCCGCTTCCAATTCGCCCTCAATCGCGCCCGCACCGGGCCAGAACCTCATTCAGGGGAGAACCTCTCATGACTCGCCTTCGCTACCACCACATGCTGGCCGGCACGGCTCTGGCCGTGATCCTCGCCGCCATTCCGCTCGGCGGCCTCGCGCTGGAGAAGAGCAAAACGGCGCCCGGCGCGGAATCGCCTGCCGAGCAGACCTCAACCGAAGCTTCTTCTCCTGCTCCAGCGGCCACCGCCGAATCCGTGACAATCACGGAACCGGTCGTCACCACCACCACCACTGAACCGGCGGCCGCGCCGGAGTCGACGGTTACAGCCGAGCAGGCGGTGGTGGTTGACCCGATGGCCTTGCTCGATCCCGCCGACCGACCGATCGCGGAGAAGATTCGCGACCTCTTCGCCGCGCCGTCGGACCGGATCTTCGCCAACAAGAAAGAGCGCGCTGCCGCCGAGGCGTTCTACCAGAGCCGCAACTATCTGCCGTTGTGGCTCGACAAGGGCCTCGAGAACGCGCGCGCCACCTCCGCGATCGCGCGTTTGAAGAACGCCGACTCGGATGGGCTCGAGGCGAGCGACTATAAGACGCCGAACTTTGCCGGTCTCACAGGCGACACGCTGGCGGAAGCCGATCTCAAGCTCACGCAGGCGGTCCTCACCTATGCCCGGCACGTGCAGGCGGGGCGTTTCCTCTATACCCGCGTCAGCCGCAACATCGAGCTGCCGCAGGCCGCTCCGGAACCTGCAGATGTCCTGAGCATGCTGGCCGCGACCACGGACGCCGGCAAAGCGCTCGACACCTTCAGTCCGCAGAACGAAGGTTACCAGAAGCTCAAGGCAATGCTCGCCGAGCTGCGCGGCGCGTCGGGCGGCAAGAAAGCCGATACCTCCCGGCAGGTCGAAACGATCATCGCCAACATGGAGCGCTGGCGCTGGTACCCGCGCGACCTGGGCTCAGCCCATGTGATCGTCAATCAGCCGGACTTCACGCTCAAGGTGATGCATGATGGCGCGCAGGTGTGGACCACCCGCATCGTCATCGGCAAGCCCAGCATGCCGACGCCGCTCCTGAGCGAAACGATGAAATTCATCACTGTCAATCCGACCTGGCACGTGCCGCCGTCGATCGTGCACAACGAATATCTGCCGGCGTTGGCGCAGGATCCCACCGTGCTTTCCCGCATGGGGCTGCGCGTAAGCTACAGCGGCGGCGGTGTGTCGATTTGGCAGCCGCCGGGTCCGAGCAACGCGTTGGGACGGATCCGGTTCAATTTCCCCAACCGGTTCCTGGTCTATCAGCACGACACGCCGGACAAGTATTATTTCGCCCACGAGGTGCGCGCCTACAGTCATGGCTGCATGCGCGTGCAGGATCCAGCGAAATATGCCGAGGTCCTCCTCAACATCGCCCGCCCGCAGGAGCACTGGACGGCAGCGCGGATCACGCGGATGTTCGGCAACGGCGAGCAGGACATTCAGCTGCAGCCGACGCCGATCTGGGTGCACCTGACTTATCAGACCGCCTTCGTCGACGATCACGGCAAACTGCAAACGCGGCGTGATATCTACAATCTCGATGGCCGCACGCTGGCGGCGATCAAGAGCGGCCGTGGCGGCGTCGAGCAGGCGCCCGAGCGCAAACGCGATCAGGAGCTCATCGCCTCGCACCAGCGCAAGTCCGCACCGCCCGCGGCCGCGGCGCCCGTCGCGCGCAGCGGCTCCATGTTCCAGTCGATGTTCTACCCGGCGCCGGCTTACGGCAGGCCGGCGGTCTACCGCTGAAACGCGGTCCCCTCGAACCACCACAGGGCGTCATGGCCGGGCTTGTCCCGGCCATCGGCGTCTAAAATCTCTTGAACCAAAGAACAGGCATGCCCGCGACAAGCGCGGTCATGTCGTAGCAGGTAGTGCGCAGGATGGGCTTCGCTTCGCGCGATCCCATCCCACGCTCCTCGGTCTACGCGGTGATCTCCCTGGCCTTAATCACGTACCTGAACGTATCCGGGTCGAGCGAATCGAGCCGTTCGCCGTCCACCTCCGCTTGCGGATACATGAGAAAACCGATCGTGGGTCCGGAGGACCCGGGCAGCTCGACGTCATGGGCGAAGTTGTAGGCGAGCCAATTCATCTCCCAGGCGCCGAACAGCGTCTTGCGCGCCGCTTTCACCTTGGGATCGTCGACCGCGAGTTGGCCCGGCGGCTCTTCGAGCACGACCTTGCGCACATCCGCGGGATCGACGGGCGTCCAGCCGAATCCGCTCAGAAAGACCTCGGCGCGACAGTGCTGGGCCTTGCTGACGATCTCGCTGGCTGTCCCGAGGCTCTTGTAGCCGAACCGCGAGGGCGCAATGCGAATGCCGTAGACGTCGCGTGCTGGCAGCCCGACCGCGCGCGCCAGCCCGACATAAAGCGCATTCAAGTCCGCGCACTTGCCGCCGAGGTCGCCCGTTTTCAGCATCGAGGCGATGTCGCCGATGCCGCAGCCGCGCGTCTTCGGATCGCGGAAGGTATTATCGACGATCCACTCATAGATGCGGCGCGCCTTCTCGACGTCGCTGAACGCCCAGCCCACGATCTTGTCGGCGGTCGCTTTCACGATTCCGTCGGTCGGCATCAGCTCCGTCGAGGCGGTATAGAGTTTCCGCTGGTCGTCCGAGAGCGGCGCTGCGGCGCCGCGGCTGGCGAGATCGACCGAGCGGTCGCGCGTAGCGATGCGACTCACCACTTCCGCGACGGGCGCGCGCACGCTGTCGGCCCACTCGACGTGCAGCATCTGCGCCCCGTATTTCGAGTCGCGGATGAGCGCCGCCGACTTCGCGTTGGTCGTCCATTCATTGCCCAGCGGCTGCGTCCAGCCCGGCTCGGCGACTGCCGGCAATGGCAACCAGGCTTGCGCCTTGGCAGCCGGCTTGACGATCTCGACGCGCGTGGTGACCTCGAACTTGCGCCACGCATCAGCGCGGGGGGTAAATGGGAGTTCGGCCCACGCGCCACGCGGCAGTGCCGCAGCCGCTGCCAATGCCGCGCCGCCGCACAAGAATTCTCGTCTCAACATGCCTCGTCTCCCTCTCTTCGAGATACTTGCAAATGAATCGACATCAGCATCGTTCAGCCGGGCACCTCCATGAGCAGATCCGTGAGGATCTTCGTCACGTCCGGCCGCGCCCAGTCGACGTCGCCTTCGGCGATGAAGCGCGGTTTCAGCGCGCCGTCGAGCACGACGGTGGAAGGCAGCATGTGAATATTCCACGCCCTTGCAACCGCGCGGTCCCGGTCGAGCAAGATTGCAAACGGCAATGATTCGCCCGCGAAGAACCGGCGTACCGCTCCGTCGGCCTCCGCCACGCTGATCGGCACGATGGCAAAGGCCCGGCCCTCGAGCCGCGACTGCAGTTCGCGCAAGCTCGCCATTTCCTCCCGGCAAGGCTCGCACCAGGTGGCGAAGAAATGGACGAGGACGACCCGACCGCGAAGCCGGCCGAGCTCGTGGGGCGGGCCGTCCAACGTCGGCAGCAAGAACAGCGATTGGGAGGAATCGGCGAGCGCGTTGAGCATCGTGCTATGCGATCATCGGCCATCTGCGTAACGCTACCCGCAGCAGAGAGCGCAAATCACCAGCACCCATTTCTCGCGACCCTCGTGAGCGGGATCATGGACTGAGATCGTGAACCATTACTGCGGCCACGCTCTAGACTGTCAATACGGTCTCGGCCCGCATACCGCTGATGTGACTTCACGTGAGTTTGATTTGGCAGGTCCTACGCCTACTCCTGGCTCGGCTCGGGTGAGGTCGCGACCTCGGTCGGCACCAGCGAAGGTATCGGCTCGAGCGGCGGCGGAGAGGCGCCGCGCACCGCCAACACGAGTTCGCGGCCGCCGAGAACGAGGAGCGAAAGCGCGAACGGAACGATGTAATAGAGCAGCCGGAACAGGAGCAATCCGGCGAGTACGTCTTCCTTGTCGAACTGCCACAGCGCGACCAACATGGCCGCGTCGAACACGCCGATCCCTCCCGGCGCATGGCTCGCAAAGCCGAGCAGCGTGGCAGAGACGAAGATCACGGCGAGCGTGACGAACCCGATATTGGGCTCGTCCGGCACCAGCATGTACATCGCGAGCGCACAGAAGCAGAGATCGAGGATGCCGAGGCCGATCTGCAGAAGGGTCAGCGGCCCGCCGGGCAAGTTCACGGACCATGTGTCGCGGCCCACGATGCGCGGGCGCCGCCACACCCAGCCGACATAGAGCGCGAGCACGATCAGGATCAGGAAGGCTCCGCTGCGGTTGAACCACGCCGGGAGTTGATCGATGGCCGTGGCGGCGAGCGGCGCATAGGCGATGCCGAGCCCGAGCACGGTGGCATTTCCGAGCCAGAAGGTCAGCCCGGCGACGAAGCAGATTTTCGCGACTTCGACGGCGGTCAGCCCCCAGCCCGAATAGACGCGGTAGCGAACCGCGCCACCGGTGAATACGCTCGCGCCCACGTTGTGGCCGACTGAATAGCTGGTGAAGGCCGCGAGCGCGGCCGCCCAATACGGCACGTCGGTCCGCCCGATCGTGCGGAGCGCGAAAAGATCATAGAACGTCAGGGTCAAATATCCGCCCGCCACGAACAAAGCCGCGAGCGTGACGTCGCGCAAATTGACGGTCACCAGGGCTTCGACGACCTCACCGGCGTCGATCGTACGCAAGATGCGGTAGAGAACCACCGCCGCCACCGCGATGATGGTGAGGCTGAGCGCGACCCCGATGCGGTTCCAGCCGATCCGTTGGTCGCAGAACACCGCCGCCCGATGCAGCGCCTCGAGCACGCGATGCTCACGATTCGGTGGTCTTAACTCCATCGCTCGACGCGTTAGCCCTCTCCCGGGGACCTTCCCACCATATCGTCGTTGCAACATCCGATTGCCAATCCCGCGTTGCAACGGCACCGCTCTGGCGTTCGAGCCGATGGTACGAAAACGAGTAGCAAAATGCGGTCCGTTCTGCCATCTGCCGGCCCGCTCGGCGCTCTGATAAGATCGCGGCCCATAACCGTTGCAAACGGCGAGCGCCCGGCCGCCCAGAGCGCTCGCGCCGAGATCGGAGGACGCTATGACCGACAGCCCGATGTCACCGGAGCAGGCCCTCGCGCGGCGCACGATTCTCAAGGGAGCAAGCCTCGGCGTCGGGGCGGGGCTCGCGTCCGCCTTGACGGCGCAGGCGCAAAGCACCGGCGGGGGAGAAGGAAGGGATGGAGCGATCTGGAGCGCGGAATACTGGGCCAAGAAGGGCGACGTTGCACTCAACCTCTGGCGCAAGCGGGTCAGCACGCCCAAGACCGGCGAAACGCCGCTTCCGATTCTGTTCCTGGTGCACGGCTCGTCGAATTCGGCGCGCTCGTCATACGATCTCACCGTCCCCGGCCGGGGCGAGTACTCGCTCATGAACGTGTTCGCGCGCTACGGCTACGACGTGTGGACCATGGACCACGACGGCTACGGATACTCGGGCAGCTCGGGCAACAATTCCGACATCGCCAGCAGCGTCGAGGATCTCAAAGCCGCGATACCGGCGGTTGCGCGCGAAACCGGGCAGGCGAAGATGCATTTCTACGGCACCTCCTCTGGCTCCATCCGCGCCGCCGCTTTCGCGCAAGCCGAGCCGGAGCGGGTCGAGCGGCTGGTGCTAGTCGCCTTCACCTATAAAGGCACGGGCGCGCCGGAGATCGCGAATCGGGAAAAGCGAGTCGAGTTCTATCGCAACAACACGCGCCGCAAGCGTGATGCCGCGATGATCCGCTCGATCTTCACCCGCGACGGATACAGCGCGGGCTACGACATGGCGGTGCCCGAGGCAATCATCGCCGCGGAGCTCAAATTCGGCGAGGACGTCCCGACCGGGACCTATCTCGACATGGCGGCCAATCTGCCGCTGGTCGATCCCAAGAAGGTATTCGCACCGGTGCTCATGGTGCGCGGCGTGCACGACGGCAACTCGACCACCGAGGATCTTCTCGATTTCTTCCAACAGCTGCCGAATGGCGATCGCCAGTTCGTCATCCTACCGCAAACCGCGCACAGCGCGGGCTACAGCAAGAACCGGCACCTGCTGTGGTACGTGATGCGCAATTTCCTCGCCGCGCCGGCGCCCGTCGCGAGCGGTTAATCCGGGCCGCACTCGAGAACCAAAGAGCCCCGGGCATCCCCGGGGCTCTTCGCGACAGCTCGATCGATCCCGATCCGGTCCCGACCGCTCGAGCCATCAGCGCATCGCCCGGCACCGATGAAAGCCGCGGACCCTTAAACCGGCTAAACCGGCTGCTCCTCGAGCTCCTCGCCGACCACGATCGGATGCGCCATGGCGGTTTTGAGCTTGACCACGTCGAGCTCGCCCTCCCAGCGGCTGATGACCACAGTGGCAACACCGTTGCCCACGAGATTGGTCAGCGCCCGGCACTCGCTCATGAACTTGTCGATGCCGAGCAGAATGGCAAGCGATTGGATCGGGATGTCGGGGACGATTGCAAGGGTCGCCGCAAGCGTCACGAACCCCGCGCCGGTGACGCCCGAGGCCCCCTTGGACGTGATCATGGCGATGGCCAAAATCCCGAGCTCCTGGCCAAGCCCAAGCGGCGTGTTCGTCGCTTGCGCGAGAAACAGTGTCGCCAGCGTCATATAGATGTTGGTGCCGTCGAGATTGAAGCTGTAGCCGGTCGGGATGACGAGCCCGACGACCGATTTGGAGGCGCCGAGGCGCTGCATCTTCTGGATCATGTGCGGCAGCACGGTCTCCGAGGAGCTCGTGCCGAGCACGATCAGCAATTCGTCCTTGATGTAAGCGAGGAAGCGCAGGATCGAGAACCCGGCGAGACGAGCGATGGTGCCGAGCACAACGAGAACGAAGAGCAGACTCGTGAGATAAAACGTCGCGATCAACTCGACCAGGTTCACCAGCGAGACCACGCCATAGGCACCCACGGTAAAGGCCATGGCCCCCAAGGCCCCGATCGGCGCCGCGCGTACGATGATGCCGATCATGCTGAAGAAGATCTTCGCCATGGCATCGATTACTGCGTTGATCCGCTCGCCCAGGTCGCCCAGATGTGAAATGGCGAAACCGGTTAGAATCGAGACCAGCAGGATCTGCAGGAGATCGCCCTTGGCAAAGGCGCCGATGAAGGTCTCCGGGATGATCGCCAGCAGGTGGGCGACCATGCCCTCCTCCTTGGCACGGCGGACATAGCCAGCCACCGCGTTGGGATCGAGCGTCGCGGGGTCGATATCGAATCCCCTGCCCGGCTGCAGAACTTCCCCGACGAGAAGCCCAATGGCGAGCGCCAGCGTCGATACGGCTTCGAAATAGACGAGCGTCTTGACGCCGACCCGGCCGATCTTCTTGAGATCGCGCATCGAGCCGATGCCGTGCACGACCGTGCAGAAGATCACCGGCCCGATCATCATCTTGATGAGCGAGATGAAGCCGTCGCCGAGCGGCTTGAGGGCAACGCCGGTGTTCGGAAAGTAATGGCCGATCAGGATGCCGACCGCGATGGCGAGCAGAACTTGAACGTAGAGAATGGTGTACCAGGGGCGGCGACGCCGGATCACTGTTGCGTTCGTTTCCACGGATCAGGCCTTTCCAGGATCTGCCGCCGCAAAGAAGGCGCGCAGCTCGCGGTACGTTTCCTCCGGTGCTTCGTCGGAGAGATAGTGCCCGCAAGGGAGCGCCTTGCCGGCGCGGATGTCCGATGCATAGCGGGGCCAGATCTCCATCGGCCTGTGGTTGCGGCCGACGCCGCCGGTTGCGCCCCATAAGAGCAGCACCGGGCAGGTGATCTTTCGTCCGGCCGCAAAGTCCGCGGTATCCATGTCGAGATCGACGCCGTGCGTGGCGCGGTAATCTTCGCACATGGCGTGGATAGTCGCGCGGTCGCGGAAATAGCGCTTGTATTCAGCGAGCGCGGCGGGATCGAAGAAGCTCAGGCCCTGCTCGGTCTTGGCGAGCTTCTTCTCGATGAAATAGTCGGGATCGGCGCCCATCAACCGCTCGGGAAGATCGTACGGCTGGATCATGAAAAACCAATGCCAGGAGAAAGTGCCCCACTCCCGCGTCACGTTGTTGAGCAGATGATGCTGCGGAATGATGTCGAGAATGGCGGCACGCGCGACCTTTTCCGGATGGTCGAGGCACATGCGGTGGAGCACGCGGGCGCCGCGATCATGGCCGGCGGCGTAGAAGCGCTCGAACCCCAGCGAGGCCATCACCTCGAGCTGATCCTGCGCCATGGCGCGGAACGAATAGCCGCTGTGGTCTGCCCCGCCCGGCGGCTTTTCCGAATCTCCATAGCCGCGCAGGTCGGTGGCGACAACGGTGAATTGGCTTGCCAAGCGCGGCGCGATTTTGTGCCAGGACAAGTGCGAGAATGGGTTGCCGTGCATCAAGAGCAGTGGCGGCCCCTTGCCGCCACGCACGGTCACGATGCGCGCGCCGCTGGTCTTGACCTCGGTGCGGATGAACCCCTCGAACATCGCCCCACTATCGGCCGGGACGGGCGCCGAGGCTAGTGCGACAGCACGATCAATGCCGTGTAGCGGCCGCTCTACCGGCCCAAGCCTCCGTCGGAAACGAGCAGGGAAGAGCCTAGAGTCAACAGCTCGCTGATACGCTGCGGTGGAAATACCGATCTCGGCTCAGTGTAGAGATCGACTGGTGCGGGTTACCATCATTTCTCCCTCTGGAATTAGCCTGGAGAGGCGGCGGCAGAGTGCTAAGTTGTGCCCCACCGCCGCCACAACGCGAATGACGCTGATCCTCTCCAACGACGACGTGGAAAAGCTTCTGACGATGCGCGAATGCATCGCAGTCATGGAAGAGGCCTACGCCGAATTGGCCGACGGGCGCGGGGTATCGCGCACCCGCTCCGACTGCTTTACGCCGACCACACGAGCGGATGCGCTCTACAGCCTCAAGTCCATGGACGGCGTGGCTCCCAAGCTCGGCGTCGGGGCGGTGCGCATCAACTCCGACATCGTTACCTGGCCCAAGCGCGGCAACGCCATGCGCCGGGAAAAGGTCGCTGCGGCGCCCAACAACCGCTACGTCGGATTGGTGCTGCTGTTCTCGGTCGAGAATGGCGAGCCGCTGGCCATTCTGCCCGACGGCGTCATTCAGCGCATGCGCGTCGGCGCCGCCAACGGCATCGCGATCAAGCATCTCGCCCGCACGACGGCGCGGCGCATCGGCATTCTCGGCTCCGGCTGGCAGGCCGGCACGCAACTCATGGCAGCCTGCGCCGTGCGCGACATTATCAGCATTCGCTGCTTCAGCCCGAATCCAGAAAACCGCGCAGCCTTTGCCGATGCCATGAGTGCCCTCCTTGGCGTCGAAGTCTCTCCCGCGGCACTACCGGAGGACGCCGTCAAAGGCGCGGATATCGTGATGTGCGCGACCAACTCCATCGATCCTGTGTTCTTCGAACGCTGGATCGAGCCAGGGATGCACCTGAGCTCGATCAAGCGGCCGGAGATCGAGGCCAACGCGATCAAGCACGCCGATCGCGTCGTCATTCACTGGAACGATCCGGCCCCCATGCAGGTCGCTGCGACAGGTGTCGTGATCGAGGAGAAGGCGCAGGGCCGAGGTTGGCGGCTTGCCGAGGAGATCGGTTTTGACAAGTTTCCAACCTTGCCCCAGATCGTCGCCGGGCCGGCGCAAGGTCGCGCGTCCGATGCAGACGTGACGTGCTTCATCAACAATATCGGGCTCGGCTATCAGTTCGCGGCCGCGGGCGCCCTCGTCTACCGTAAGGCGAAGGAGCGCGGATTGGGCTACGACCTACCGACCGACTGGTTCACGCAGGATGTGCATCCTTGAGAGGCGCACGCGGCCCTCGCCGCCGACGCAGGCTGATGACTCCATGATCAGCCGCGACCGCCTGCCGAGAGAATTGCGCGGGTGGCATGGTCCGGACCGAAATCGTCCGTGCCCTCGATCGAGAGAAGGTCCGACAGGCGCGTACGCGCCCGGTTCACTCGGCTCTTGATCGTTCCCACCGCGCAATCGCAGATGGCGGCGGCTTCCTCATAGGAGAAGCCCGATGCGCCGACGAGGATCAGCGCCTCCCGCTGATCCGACGGCAGCTTGGCGAGCGCCGCGCGGAATTCATCGAATTCGACCCGGCTATGCTGCTCCGGATGCGACTTCAAGGTCTCCGCATAGGTGCCGTCGGTGTCCTCGACCTCGCGCCGCCGCTTGCGATATTCGGAGCGGAACAGGTTGCGCAGGATCGTAAACAGCCAAGCGGACATGTTCGTGCCCGGCTGGAACGAGTCGATGTTCGCCATGGCCCGCAGCAGGGTTTCCTGTACCAGGTCGTCGGCCCGATCCACGTTGCCACAAAGCGAAATGGCGAATGCCCGCAAACTCGGGACCGCTGCGAGCATCGCGTCACGAACGGATGATCGCATCGTCATGATCTCGACCCCTTGTTGTCGAATGCCTTGGCCCCAACCAGACGATCAGCTTCGTGGTCTCCCTCACCTTGGCCTTGGGCGGGCCTGCCGGCCTCGCCCTCCTCCTCGGACCGCTCGAACTGGCCCAGCAGATCCTTGAACCGGTCGGGAACGCCTTGGCGCAGCACCTCGTCGTAGACGCGCTGAAGGATATCGCCAATTCTGCGCTGATCCTCACGGCTGAGGCGTCCACCCGGCTTTCTGACTTGCGCGTCGGTATGCATTGTCGCCTCTGACCTGAGCGGGTTCTTCTGCATCGAGTCCGGCCGAGCAGCCCCTGCCCGCGGATTGCCCACTCGACGCGGCTTTCCCTCGTTCATTTTGGCGCCCCCGGGCCAATCCCCCGGCCCGGGGCCCCTGTGTGCTCATCGCATGATAACGTGAGGCAGTATGGTTCGTTCCGCCTCGTGGAACTTTTTTCCCACAGGGCCGTTTGTGCCGGTAATCTCAGAGACGGGAGGGTGCCGTGTCCATTTCCTCCGCTGCGGTAGCACAATACCTGCCATTCCTGCGCCGCTATGCAAGGGCGCTGACTGGAAGCCAAGCCTCGGGCGACGCCTATGTCGCGGCCACCCTGGAAGCGCTGATCGCGGATCGCGCGGTGATCGAGGATCCCAGAGGCCCGCGTGTTGCCCTCTATCGTCTATTCACCAAGATCTGGAACTCAGTCGCGGTCAACAACGGCACGCCGGCGACCGGCGGGGACGAGCTTCCGGGCGAGCACAAGCTTGCCAACATCACGCCGCTTCCCCGCCAGGCATTTCTTTTGGTCGCGCTCGAAGGCTTCTCCGAGCCGGATGCAGCACGCGTGCTCGACATCGACGTGATGAAGCTGCGCGGCTTGGTCGAGGAATCCGGCCGGGAGCTTGCAGCCGAGATCGCGACCGACGTTCTCATCATCGAGGACGACACGTTCATTGCGATGGAGCTCGAGACGCTGGTGGAAGGCCTCGGCCATCGCGTGCTTGGCGTTGCGCGCACCCATGCGGAGGCTTTGGCGCTGACCAAGAAAAAGCAACCAGGGCTCATCCTCGCGGACATCCAACTCGCCGATGGCAGCTCCGGACTGGAGGCCGTCAACGAACTGCTCGCGTCTTTCGAAGCGCCGGTGATCTTCATCACCGCCTATCCCGAGCGCTTCCTGACCGGCGAGCGGCCCGAGCCCGCCTTCCTCATCGCCAAGCCGTTCCAGCCGGCCACCGTGTCGGCGGTTGCGAGCCAGGCGCTATTCTTCGAGCGTACCGCCAAACGTCGCGACCGACGCGTGCCCGCGTGATTGAGGGATCGGCGCGCACGCGCCTTTAGTGTCGGCGCCGGACAGGCGCGCGCGTGGGCCGGCTCGCGCGCGGGTGGCTCGCCAAGCCGACGAGAATGCCGACCGCAACGGCAACCGCGAGCGTGACCAGCGGGCGATGCTCGACCTCGCCCGCCAGGCGGCGCAGTGCCTGATCTCCGAGCTTGGCGGCGTCGCCGCCGATTTTCGCCACTTCGTCGCGCATGGAATTGGCGCGTCCGCGCAGGTTCTCGGCGATGCTGCTCAATGCCGAAGCGACGCTCTCGCCCACATGATCCACCGCCTGCGCCGCGCTTGCAGCCGAGCGGCTGCCGGCTGTTTCTAGGCGCCGCTCCAGCGCGCGCAAACGCTGATCGATGTCGCCAATTTGGGCGGAGAACGCGCGGGAATATCCGGATCGATGAAACATGGCTCCTGCCGCCGCGCGACGGCCGTTCCTCCGCTTAGTAGACGCTGTTGAGCCAAGTGTCGATCTGGCACTCGGCCTCGTCCTTGGCCACGCCATAGCGCTGCTGAAGTCGGCCGCTGAGCTCTGTGCGCTTGCCTTCGATCACGTTGAGGTCGTCGTTGGTGAGCTTACCCCATTTTTGCTGGACCTTGCCCTTGAACGTGTTCCAATTGCCTTCGACACGATCCCAATTTATCGCTTGCTCCTGCGAATTTGGAGATAGCGGGAGAACCCGGCGCGGGAGCAAAAGTTCCGACGCGCAACGGGTGCGGCTCCCAGAGCAAAAGACCTCGTGACCCCCGAGAAAAAGACGGGGGCGTAGCCGACCTAATCTGTCGACTACGCCCTAGATAACCGGCCGAGCACGGGGAGGGGGAAATGGGCGGCCGGCTGCTCATCCAACGCACGAGGTGCCGATCGGTTCCTGGCCATTCCCGAGATCGCTGCGGCCGAGGCGCCTTTTGAAATAGCCGCGCCTCGCGCCGGGAAATTGTTCGGCGAAGTGAAACCCGATCCGCTCGGGCCGCCGCGCGCGGCCAAATCCTCTTTTCCCCTCAACGTGTTGCGACAGCCTAGGCTGGCCCTGCCGGGCCGTGCGCGAATCCCGGGCCCAGCGCGTGAACCTTCTCGCGGGTTCACGCGACTAATGAGCACAGGGATCGTGGGGAGCAACCCATGCGGCGTTATTCGCGATACTTCGTCGGCTGCGGCGGGGCACTGTTTGCGGTCGCGGCCTTCCTTCTCTGTCTTGAGCTTTCCGCCACCAGCACCGCTTCGGCATCGTTTTCTCGCAGCGCGCCCATGGTGAACCGCACGCTCAAGAGCGACCGCCTGCCGCTTGTCTCGATCAAGAGCCGCAACGCCGTGAACGGGCCTGCCGAGATGCAGCCACCGCCCGCGCCGGCTCCCAAGCCCAGACTGCTCGACGGGTGCGAATCCATCGTCAGCATGATCGGACAGTCGCCATTGGCACAAGTCGCGGGACGCTGCGTGTCCTAAAAGGACACGCTCGTCGATCCAGCGCGTTCAAGCCTGTCCAGGCATGCGGCATATCGGCCTAGCGGCCGCCGGCTCAAGGCGCGTGGAACCTTCGCGACACCAGCGGCTTATCACGCGGTAATCGGCAAGAGGCGAGCGCGATCCACACTCGCGCGGTCTTTAGCTCAAAGCGCCGGAGCTTTCTCGCGCCTCGCCGAGTATGGGCTCGCGATCTGGAACAAGCGGCCGCGGAGGCGCACTAAACGAGCAAAATGCGCCGTGATTGTTTGCCCGCTGCCGCGCCGCGGGACGCGCACTCGGCTGACAGACCGCGAATAGAACCGGCGCTTGACTCAAGCGGACCGCAGGCAAGAATTCGGCCGGCCACGACACGAAAACTACCCCGAAGCTCCGCTGGATCCAAAGAAAGACCGTCGCATCGTGGATGTGAAAGTGCCTGGGATACAGGACAAGGTTGAAACGGCCGATAGCCCTGGTGGCAAAACAGCGCCGCCTGTCTCGTCCGGTCTGGAATTGTTTCAACGCGCGTTTGACGCGGGACAGATCGGCGTATGGTCATGGGACCTGCGCTCCGGTCAGCTGACGTGGTCGACCAAGCTTGATGATTTCCACGGGCGTCCGGAGGGCACGCTGGACGGGACGGTGTCGATCGCGCCGTCAGACTTTGCGCCGCAGGATACGACAGGTGTTCTCGCCGCCATCGCCAAGAGCTTGCAGACGCGCGAGCCGTGTCGCCTCGAATACCGCCTGCCGGGACGATCGGAGCGCGAGGAGCGCTGGTTTGAAGCGTCGGTCACGGTCATGATCGAGGACGGCGCGATCGTACAAATGCTCGGCATGTGCCGAGACGTCACCGAGCGGCTGCGCATCAATCGCGAAGTTCGCGTGCGCGCGCGCCAGCAGGAAACGCTCGCGCGACTCGGCGAGCGCGCGCTGACCGAAAGCGATCTGCAGAAATATTTCAATGAGGTGGTCACCACGGTCGGCGACATCCTCGACGTGGAAATGGTGAAAATCCTCGAACTGGTGCCGGGCGACGCCGAGCTGCTGCTCAGAGCGGGCATCGGATGGCAACCGGGACTGGTCGGCACGGCCACCGTTTCGACCAGCCGCGAAACGCAGGCCGGCTACACGCTCGCCGCCGGACGTCCCGTGATCGTGGAGGACCTCGCGGCTGAGACGAGATTCACGGGCGCCGCGCTGCTGCAGAGGCACGGCGTGGTGAGCGGATTGACCACGCCAATTGCGGGACGTGATGGGCGTGCCTATGGCGTGCTAGGCGCGCATACCGCCAAGCGCCGCAAGTTCAACGACTACGACGTGGCGTTTCTCGCAGCCGTGGCCAATGTCCTGGCCGGGGCCATCCAGCGCCGACAGCTTGATCAACGCCATGAATTGATGATCCGCGAGCTGCGCCACCGTTCCGGCAACCTTTTCTCGCAGCTGCTGGCCCTGTTCTCGCAAACGGCGAAGAATTCGCGAAGTCTCCCCGACCTGGTGGCGAAATACGAGGCGCGGGTTCTGGCGCTCGCCAATGCCCACCGCCTCATTACCGAAGGCGGTTGGAAGTCGACGTCGCTCAGCGAGCTTCTCAACACGGTGCTCGCTGCGTTCCTCGATCGCATCTCGTTCAACGGACCCAACGTCTTCCTCGAGCCCGACCCGACCTTTGGATTGAGCATGGCGGTCCACGAGCTTGCGACCAATGCCAGCAAGCACGGCAGTCTTTCTGTTGTCTCGGGTCGCGTCGAACTTAGCTGGTCGGTGACGCGCACGGAGCAAGGTCTCACCCTGGTTCTCGATTGGAAAGAGAGTCGCGGGCCTGCCCCCCGGCGAAGCAGGCGAGCGGGTTTCGGCTCGCGGCTGATCAGCATGGTCATCGAACGCCAGCTCAACGGCCAGGTGGAGCAATCCTTCGCAGCGGACGGATTGCGTGCGCGACTGACGGTGCCTCTCACTCACGAGCGATGGCCGGGCAGCGCGCGGCCGACCTCGGCCACCGCTTCGCCATGAACCGGCGCGGCCGCTGGCCGACGCTCGGTTCGAGATGATCGAAGCCACCTGCCGCACCGAGGCTCGTCGCGATCGCGTCGCGACTGGCACGGATGTCGCCCGATGAAGGAGACGCGCGCGATGCATGAAAACGCGTGCTGAACGCGGGTCCGGCCCGCCCTTGCAGCCAAAATTGCGAGCCGGCGCGCTTCCCGCGGGCATGTGCGTGCTATTCATGCAACACTCTCCCGAAAAGGATCGTTCGTGCCGGTGATACAAGCGCTTTTTCGTTGTGTCGCGAGTTCGGTTAGAGCATCGTTAAACCGTGCAGCGGTGGAAACCGCTCTGGCTAAGTGGTGATGGGAAGAGGGGGCGTCCCTCTTCGGTTGCTCCATCTGGAGCCTCCGAAGGCGATGCTGTCCAGACACAAGGGGAATAGTCATGATGAAGATTGTACTCGCAACGGCTGCGTCCTTGGCTATGCTGAGCGCTGCCGCCGCCGCCGATCTGCCGCGCAAAGAGCCGCCGCCTCCGGCGCCGGCTCCCGTTGGCAAGTATCCAGGCAAGTATCCGACAGGGTATGTCGGCAAGTTTCCCGGCAAATACCCGACGCCGGCGCCCGTATACACCAAGGGCTAGCAATAATGTCATCAAAGGGGGTACTCGCGCAAAATTGTCGCGAGCACCCCCTGCGACATTCTCTCCAAACAGCGCTAAGCGCCAGCCGCTTGAGCCATTGCTTGAGCCATTGCTGAAGTGGAATGATGATTAGGGAGCCGACAATGCGTGATCCTCGGACAACAGCGCGCGCCCTCGTCTTGGGCGTGTGTGCAGCCGCGATCGCCGCGGGAATGCAACTTCAGCCTGTCAGTGCGCAGGACGCACCTGCCAGGGCGGCTAGCGCCAACCCGCAGACGACGGGCAGAGCAATCTATTACGTCGATTTCCGCGCGCGGACCGCGGCCAGCTACGGCCATGCTTTCGTGTGGTATGGACGCGCCGATCAGAAGCAGATCGAAGTCGCGGGCCTCCATCCCGCGACCGAGAGCGTCATCCCGTACGTTCTGGGGCACGTTCTGCCGGTCCCGTCCGAAACCGGCAAGAGCTACGGCGACCTTGACGAGGGCTATGTGACCGCGAGCTATCGCGTCTACATGACCGAGGCCGAGGCCAAGCGGGTATTCGTTTACATCAGGCACCTACAGGCGACTTCGCCCCTGTGGAATGCCGCTACGTACAATTGTATAGCCTTCATCCAAGACATTGCGCGATACATGGGCTTGAAAGTTCCCGGAAACCACCTGTTGTACCCGGAGGACTGGGTCAACAGCCTCAAGCAGCTCAATGGTGGACGGCGTTACATGTCGAGCCCGGCGGTCGCGCAGGCCTCTTCAACCAAGCCCTCCGCCGCGGCGCAGAAGCCCGCGGCCTCCGCAGGAGCGCAAACCGCATCCGCTTCGGGCGGCTACTGACGTCGCTCAGGGGATAGAGCCGACGGGGACTGTTGCGGAGGCATTTATGCCTCCGCTTGTTCATTGGAAGCCGCGAGAGGGCGCGGTCCAAGCATGAACGCGCCGCGCCGAGTCGCGGGAAAAGGCGCGCGCCGCCGCGCGTCGGCGGCGTGGCTCGCGGCGACGCTATTGATCGCTACTTCGCACGGCGCCTTTGCGCAGCGCCCATTATGTGGCGGCTGCTGTCCGCGCCGGCCACAGCCGCGCCAGGGCGAACAGCAAGAGGCCTGATGCGAGACAGGCGGGAACCGCGGCCCACAGCCACGGCTCGCTTCCAGTCGCGAGATAGATCGCCACCGCGATCAGCCCAGCGGCAGCGCCACAAGCGAGAATGACCAGCGCCCAGGCGGAGGACACCGTTGCAAAGCCTTCGCTCGTTCGACCGAGGAGCGGTCCCAGTATCAGAGGTACAAACGAGAGCTGCGCGCAGGAGAATGCGAACAAAAGCGCCAGGAACGCGCCGCTCGTGTAGTTCACTTGCAGATACGCATCAGCGACGAAGAAGCCCGCGATCGTCGTCACGGCATAGAGCCCGCCGCCTGCAATGGCGGACCGTCGCGTCGCCTCCCCGGCATCATCTCCCTTAGCCGAGGCGAGTTCCGGCCAAACCGCCGGCAGCACGTCATAACAAACCGTGCACAGGCTCGCCGACAACAGCGAGCTCATCGTCGAGAGCGCGATCGCAAACACGCTGAGCAACAAAAGCGACAACGCTGCGCCGGCGAGCGCATTTTGCTCTGCGGTCAACTCCCGAAGGAAGTCCGCGACTGCGTTCGCGCCGTCCGGCGTCGCCATGGTGACGACGCCAATAACGCCGAACATACACATGAACAGCGACATCAACGGTGTCTCAACGGCGTAGATTCTTACGATCCCGCGAAAAGCCGCGGGCCGTCGGCTGGGCTCGAGGACCCCTGCATCCTTCGCGAAGACTGCAATTCTCTGCCAGTTGCTCATATCGACGAGCGGATGGAAGAGCGGCAGCAACCCCAAGGCCGCTAGTGCAATGCCGGACGCGCGCGTCCCCGTCGTCAGCGCGGCGATGCTGTCAGTCACAGCGGCTGCGAATCCGTCGCTGTAGAGTTGCATGCCAGCAACCACAATGACCCACGCTGCAAAACCCGATATGCAGGCGTTGAGGATCTTCTCAAATCTCCGGAACAGACGCGCAGCGAACGGCTCCCGTCCGGATTCGTTTGTGTTATCCGGGGAGACGGCGCGAATAGGACCGGTATCCATATAGCGCGAATGCCGGTAAAGCGGCATGATTGCGCAACAGGCGGCAATGAAGACGACGGCGAATGTGCTATGCGGGCTCATCGGCCGCAGCGCCGAAATCATGAGATACAACAGCAGAGCGGCCGCGCCGAACAGGCCGAGGTAGGACATGCCCAATTGCGATTGGGCCGAGCGCATGACGCCGGAATTTCCCGAAACGATCGCGCACACCGCCATCAACCCCACAAGGCCGCATACGAAGGCGTAGGTGGAGACCGCATTGCCGGAGAGGACCGGCTTGAGAAACGCCACTACGACGAGCGCCTCACCGATCGTGAGCGCAAGGATCGCGAAAATCGTCAGACCCGCGGCCAGCAGCCGCACTCGCGGATCGTTACCGTGCTGTCGCGCGATAAAGTCATGTATCGTGATCGATCCGCCCCCGTTCACCCCGCTCTCCAGAAACTCGAGTATTGGCCGACGCAGGACGTAGATGAGCCAGATGCCCAGGCCCAAGAACGCTGAATGGATGATTGCAGGCCAAAAATCGCCGTTCGCTCCCCAGGCGAAAAACGGACCGAAGGTCGCCAACTTTAGCGCATATGCGACTGAAGAATTTCGAATCACCCCCGGTGGGGTATGACCAGACGAGACGAAATAGTCCTGCGCGCGTGCATATCTCCTGCGCCGCAGGAGGTAGATTGGTATGAAGTAGATTACCAGGGAGAGGAGTGGGAGAAACAAGACAAGGGGCATAAGGAGTTGTTCCGTTCGCCGATGCGCGGCCGTGTCCAACGCACCCGGGCTTTGAAGTACGAGGAGTTGCCATTCAACAATGTAGCCGTTGTATCCCACTGCACAAACCCTTCGGGTGCCAGCCCGTCCAGATATCGTTGACCTTGATCTGAAGGTTTCGGCAAGATGCGGCTGACTAGCCAACGGCGCATCGCTTCTTTGTCGTGACGCTCGGCCGACAAAGTAACGTAGTGGGCACCCGCTCGTAGATCAGGCGATCACGATTGCGAATGCGTTTCTGAAGCAAGGCGAGATCTTATCGAATCGTGGTCGCGGTGCCGACTGCGCTCAAATTTTCAGGCCACGAGCCGGCAAAGATATAAGTGACGGAAAGCCGGTGATAGCGTTGATCAATGGCGGTTCGGCCTCGGCCTCAGAAATCGTCGCTGGCGCCTTGCAAGACCGCAAGCGCGCAACGATCGTTGGTACGCGATCCTTCGGCAAAGGCTCGGTGCAGACGCTGATCCCGCTGGGCCGCGAAAGTGGAGCGCTGTCGCTGACCACTGCGCGTTACTTCACGCCCTCCGGACGCTCAATACAAGCGAAAGGAATTTCGCCGGACATCGTAGTTCAGCAGGACATTCCTGAGGAGTTGAGGAGCAGTGCGGATGAGACAAGCGAAGCAGGTTTGCGAGGTCACCTTCTCGCTGAGGGGCAGGAGCAAACCGGATCTCAATCCTACGTTCCACCGGATTGATAAGGCACTGAAAATGGCTTTGGACTTGCTCCATGGGCAGGTCGTCAATCCATCGCTCCCACCCGAACGGGATCGTTGATCTTCACGCTGCCAGTCTGAGTTGAGCAGACGTGCCCTCGCCCTTGGGCAGCGCACGAGCACGGCGTGCTCAGCGGCTTCGTAAATTCCTAAAAATGACATTAGCGGCCTGAGAATAGCCCCGAGCCGTTGCGTCTCGGGGCTCTCTTAGTGCAGCGTGTCCTCACGAGCCTGGCAACCTCGTGAAGGCTATCGCACCGTAGATCACAGTTCTCATTTCGGTAGTAGCATCTAATTCCTCTGGTCTGTGACATTCTTGCAATTAGGACAGCACTCAACTCAGGCGGCCCTGCCTGGGGCGCGCACACGCGATGCCGCGAGAGATCGCTCTTAGTCTGATTGCAGCGGTTGCTGATAGTTGTTCGCACGCAGCCACTGTTCATAAGCCGGGTCGGTGCCATCTAGTCCCAGTGCCTTGAGTCGACGGGCATCGAGGAGAAGCACCCTCTCGGATGACTGCTGCCTTATCTCTTGAAAGAGCCGTTTCGGCATTCCCATGCGGGCCAAGTAAGCTTCAACGCTTTTCGCCAATCCCGCGTGCTTTTGTTTGGCGCGATCGCGGGTTTGCTCGAAGTTCAGGCGCTGGAGCCCGACCTTTTCCGGCGCGGGCGTTCGCCGCACCCCTGCTGCCAAGACAAGCACACAAGCGCCCAAGCATTGCCCGTCATCGCCTACCGCGGTCAAAGCCCATTGGTTTCTGATTTCCTCGCCCAGCTCCATCGCCGCAAGCACATCCCCGCCCCCGGAGTTAAGGAACACCATCAGTTCGTCAACGTCTGGGCGGATGGACCTAATCAGCTCAATGGCCTGGCTTGTCACGGCTCTGTCGATCGCCCCCTGAATCTCCACGCCGCCGACGTGCGCGTCACGGCTCAAGTTGTAAATATTGGCAATGCCCCCGGCGGTTTGTTGATCGACCGGTGATTGCGCGGCGACGGGAGAGAGAAGTGCCAAGCCCATCAGGCACACCGCGCATAACCTCATCCTTCTCCAAAAGCCCCGCATGTACAATCCTGATCATGCCACTTGTTGAGCTTGCCACGGATCGCCAAAGCAATTGTAACACTCCCGCTGGCCGCTGCGGCCCCACATTTGTATTGGATGTGGCCCATTTGTCACAGACTGGAACTCCGGCAATTCAGATAAAATTTGGCACCCTGATTTGGACTTCGGGGGGGATTTGATATTATTCGTGAGAGGCATCTTGTTCGTTTTGGCTGGACTAGTCGCCCGCTTCAACGAATTTGAAAGGATTTGATGATTCGTTTCCGTCGCCACTATTGGCGATGGAGGCAATCATGGCTGCGAAGGAGATTTCGGTAAAGACGGCCGATGTCTCAGAAGCGGGTGAAGGGTGGACGACAGCCGGATCATGGAGGCGCTGGATGCCAGCCCATCCATGGTCTACCGGGTGCGCAAGCAACTGGTGAAAGAGGGTCTTGAGGCGGTATTGAGCCGCAAACAGCGCGCGCTACCGGCTATTCCACCGATTTTTGATGGCGAGAAGGAAGCCAAACTGATTGCTCTGGCATGCTCCAAGCCTCCCAAGGGATACGCGCGCTGGACCTTGCGGTTGTTGGAGAACAAGGTTGTGGAACTGGGCATTGTCGATCGCGCCAGCGACAGCACGATCGGCGGCGCTTAAAAAACCACTCTCAAGCCCCATCGCCGCGCCAGCACTGGGTCATCCCGCCGAAGGCCAACAGCGCGTTCGTAGCAGGCATGGAAGACGTGCTGGCCGTCTACACGCGGCCACGCGATCCCGATTGCCCGCTGGTCTGTCTGGACGAGACCTCGAAGCAACTGATCGCCGAAACGCGGGTGCCGATGCCAATGAAACCGGGGCGCCCGGCTCGTTTCGATTACGAATACGAGCGCAACGGTACAGCCAACCTGTTCATGATGTTTGCCCCGCTCGAAGGCTGGCGCCATGTCAAGGTCACGGATCGCCATAGCCGTGGATTACGCTCACGTCTCGAAAGACTTGGCCGATATTCACTTCGCCAATGCCAAGACCATCGTTTGGTCCAGGATAATCTCAACATCCACAACAAGGCTTCACTTTATGAAGCGTTCCCTCCAGCCGAGGCCAGGCGACTGGTCGAGCGCTTCGAATGGCGCTACACCCCAAAACACGGCAGCTGGCTCAATCTGGCGGAATCCGAGATCGGCGTCCTATCATGCCAGTGCCTCGACCGCCGCATCCCCGACAAACAAACCCTCACCGACGAAATCGCCGCCTGGGAGCACCACCGAAATGCCCGACGCGCCAAGGCCAACTGGCACTTCACAACCTCGAACGCACGCATCAAACTCAAGCATCTCTACCCTTCAATCTGACTGAATCGGGCGACTAGTGCTTGCTGGCTGAAAGAGCCGCGCGAAAAACGTCGGCTGCTCAATTTTGTTTTCGAACTGCACTTGGAAGCGTGGAGAGCTGGTTGCCAATTTTAGACAGCCATTTGATCTTTTGGCACAAACGACGGCCGTCGCCGCCGCAGCTGCGGTGGCCAAAAGACGCAATTTGACGAAAACTGAGATTTGGCTCGCCGCCATCGCGTAGAACCTACCGCGGCTTGCGATCCAAATGAACCGACATGTGTAGCAATAATGCCACAGCTCTTCAAGAGCTTGCATACTATAGTGGACCAGGGTTGTGCAGGAAGATAACAGGCGGGGGGAATTCACAATGCACGTGCGTCATCAACATGGTTCGAAGCCAGGAGCGATGTTGGGCGTCCTCTGCATCGCCATTGCCCTGCTATGGAGTAGCGCTGCCAAGGCTGAGACTCGGGTCTATCTTCTCCGCGGCTGGTTTGGCGTATTCTCGACCGGCCTCGACAGCCTCGCCGAAGAGCTGAGGAGCAAGGGCCTCAAAGCCGACGCGGTCGGACATTTGGCCTGGAGGTCGACGGTCTCGGAAATCGTCAAAGATCGTGCCGTCGGCAAGAGCGGTTCACTGGTCTTGGTCGGCCATTCACAGGGCGCGAACAACGTGATCGAAATGGCTCGTCTGCTCGAGAAGGAAAAAATTCCCGTCGACTTGCTGGTTACGCTGGCGCCACTGTTGCAGGACCCAGTGCCGGGCAATGTAGTGCGGGCAATCAATTACTACCATTCACCGGGCTGGGGCGCGCCGGTGCTCGCCGATGCTGGTTTTCATGGCAAGCTCTCGAACATCAATCTCGGCGGTGACGTGGGCATTTCCCACATCGCCATGGACAAGAGTCCCAAGATCAAAGCGGAAATCGAGCGCACCATCCTGGCCGTGCCGCAGACGAGATAGAGGTCAAAAGAATTGCGAGCCGTCCGCGCCCTCGAAACAGCCATCGCTCGCTGCCTCAGCAGAGCGATGGTCGTAGGCACCGCGGTTTTGATGTACGCAAGCCTCGGCGCCAATGCGGCGCCGCTGCGGATTGTCGCGATCGGCGCCAGCAACACCCATGGCTGGTACGTTGGCAATCGAGGCGCATACCCCGCGCAGTTGCAGGTCCTGCTCCGGGCCAAGGGCATCGATGCTGAGGTCACCAATGCCGGAGTACCCTTCGAAACTACGGGGATGATGCTCCGCCGCATCGACAAGGATGTGCCGAGTGGAACAGACATCGCGATCTTGGACCCGGGTGGCAACGATCGGCGCTTTTTCGGCACCAAGGAGCAGCGTGCTGCCAACATTGCGGAGATGGAACGCCGGCTACGCGCTCGCTCGATTAGTGTGCTCGTCTACGATGAGGAGATCCCACTCCGCTATCGCGCCTTCGACTTTATCCATCTGACGCATGAAGGCCACGCCATGATTGCTGCTGCTCTGCTTCCACGAGTGATCGCCGTCCTCGATCGTCGCCGAAGTGACGTGCTGTCGAGCCGAAACGCAAGCCGGCGTTGATATCTCCCGCCTGTGCTGGCGAGATCAACGGATAGGCGGAGAAGCAGTTGCTGACCTGAGTTGACGGCCCCGTCTCAGCAATGTCCAAGGCCCGCACCTTTGTCCCGGCTGATCACCAGCAAATTTCGGTACGCTGTTCATCCGGCATCATGCCCAACGCGGCCCAATATGACGGCCAGAGTGTTTGTCTTGAGCCAGCCACGACCTTGTCGATGCGTTGACCAACTCGGACGCCCAGGGCCCTCGATGATGGCGACCTCGTCGGTCATGCGCACGCTGAAGGGCCCTTGACACCTGCTATACGATCTCGTCCGCACGCATTCAAGTCGGCGATATCACCGGAACGCGCGAATTGCCGGCGCTTTGTGCTCCACCAGGACGCGTCGCGCCACCGTCTAGCGGAAAAGTCATATCCCGGTTGACGGGACGAAGCCCTTCCCCGTCCGCGCCATCCACAACGATTCAGCCAGTCGACAAATGTCGGAGACACTCGCCCCACTAGTCAGAGGCCGTGCATCCAGGGCACAAGGGTCACGCCGAACTCAGAACTGCCGTACTCCGCCCGCAGCGCCGCGCTCAGCCCCACCAGGCCGAACTTGCTGGTCTGATAGGCGGCCGCCTTACGAGTACTCACCAGGCCGAAGATACTGCAGACATTCAGAATGTGCGCCTCGTTGGACTGCAAACTGGGCAGGAATTGGCGTACGAGCTGGATCGGCGCCATCAGTTGACGGCCAGGACCCGATTCCACTGATCAGCGGTCATTTCGTGGGTCGGTGGGCAACGCCCGCATTGCTAACGAGAAAATTCAACCGCCGAGTAGGCCCGGGGAATTTCACCCCGAGCCTCTCACAGATCCGGACTTGATACTCTCGCATCATCCGGCTCGTGCCACCGCACGAAGGCTGCCGCCTTCCATTGTGCATCGGGTTCCTCCCGTTGCCGGTTGACCCCCCCTAGCCGGCGCATCGGTACTTTCGGCCTCGCGGTTTTAGCCGCTTGTGCCTTTTCCCTTGGCATCACCGCCTAGGTTCTCACGTTCCGTACAAGAGCCAGGTTGAGCTTCGCGCCGCCTATATGCCGGATGCCGCTCGGACAGCCTTCAGGGCAACTCCCGAACTTGTCCCGGGAAAAGGGTCAGTCCCCGGTTTCGACATCATCTAATCCGCTTTCGACACTTAATCGGCGGTTCGCTTGCGCTCGCCTCTCTCAACCTCACCCGCCGGGATTCGTCCCAACGTTAGCTGCAACGCTCACCACCATCGCTTTTGACGACAGCAGCTTGCAGTGGTTTGAGGCCCGCCCCTGACGACCGGCCTCGAAGGGCCCTCCTTCATCTCTCGTACAGTTGCGCACCGCCGTTTGGACCGGCGATACTCGTGACACAAGACCCCATGCGGACAGCACACTCTCACCGATTACCAGCGCCCTCTTTCCGCGCAAGATTTTCATCGCGTCACGACATGATGATAGGCATCGTGCCTCAGCAGTCGACGTCGGCGTTCAAGTGCAGCCGGCCTATTGCACCCGCAGCAAAAAAAGCCCGCGGCGGTATCCCGCCCGGGCGTCAGGCCCAGCCTTGGAGCGTGCTTTGGTAATTCCATCCATAGATTGCGCTTCTCTTAGAAGCCGGCGATAACGCTATTCATGATCCCCATCGTGTTGAATAACACCCATGACGCCGTTCATCTAACCTTGAAAGCCGCCGTGAAAGAGAAACCCGTCGAAGCCGTTGGCGACATCTTAGGCTTTTTTTCGTTCCCATCTTTGTCCAGAGTCGGATAGATATTGCTGGTGAACACATAGCGACCCGGTCGAGTGATGGTGATCGCGAATCGGGCGCATGGCGCGGCGTGACGTTAGCAGTGATCGCCTTGTCTTGGTTAATGGTCACCTCCAGTTCCATTGTGCTCGCCGATTTCACCGCTCCAACCTAAAGCAATCGGCGCTCCATGACAGTGAAGACGAAAATATCCTATCATCGCACTCCTACCGTTGGGCAGCCGCGACCGACCGATCTCACCTGGGTCGCCATGGCCCCAGGCCAACCAAACAAGCATTCTTATTCAAGCCTCCCGACCATTGCGTGCACTGGTCCCGGGCTTTATCAGCGAGGTCAGATCATCCGGCTGCCCATTCGGCCCTTGCGTGGGTCATGGACAATCTTCCGGCACATCAAGTCGACGGGGGTCCGCGGGCGTGACGTTCACGACAATGCCTGCTCTCATACCGAGAGCTTAAACTGCTTCGGGCGGTTTGTGAATCGCCTGAATGAATCAGACCAATAGGTGGCCAACGACCTGCCATCCGTCCGGCCCGATCTGGACGGCCAATCTTTGTCGGCGAGGTCTAGATAGGTACGGCCGTCGTGTGCAGCGAGGCGGATGTGAACCGTGCGCTCCGAGGCGTCAAACTGGGCGCGCAAGTCGAGCAGATAGACCCTTGCGTCTCGCCACCAATGCCGAAACTGCCTGCTGCGAATGCGCCAGGGTGGCCATCGATCGCGAGATCGGCGAAGGTGCCGTTGGGCTCGTGACACAGAGATGCGGCCGGGGAAAGAAGGGCAAGGAGAAGTCATTATGGTGCTTTGCTGTCGACAGCAAATGGTCGGTCCGTACGAGCGGCTTGCAATGACGGATTCGGCCTTTCCTGGCCTTTGTTTGCACGCGTGTCCTTCCAAAGCTTGCGCGCAATCTTGAGCGGATCGATGCCTGCGGCCTTCCACCAGGCCCGCTCATCGCCGGCACGATGAGCCGCGCGGTGATGGATACGGCAGAGCGGTACCGCGAATTCATCGCTCGTTTTACGACCAAGCGCCCGCGGCTGCACGAACCGCAGGTGATGCGCATCCGAAGGCTTGCGAGCGCACAGGAGGCATGGCTGGAGGGTCACGCAGCGAAGATGCTCCTTGTTGCGGTAGCGACGTGGTGCGCTTACCGCGAGCACGTTCTTGTCGATCCCGTTGGGTTGAAGCTGATTGGCAGTATTGCCCTTCTCAATGCTGTGAGAACGTTCTACCGAAACTGGTAGCGCCTCGATGACTGACGGCTCGATGGTTTCAACTGCCAATGCCAACAATTGGGATAGTTTCTGCTCGAACGCGCCTTCCAACAACTTTGCGTCACCCGTAGCGTGTTTTTGGCAGCAAGCGCCTTGCCTGCCCAGGTGGCAGCACTGTGCTGCGAAGCGAGCCCGGCGATCTCGCTCATGAGACGGTCGCGAAGAACAGCGGATTCATCCCTGAGAAGGATCGTCGGGCCCGCGGTCTTGGCCGCGTCGCGACTCTTGCCGTTTCCTCGTGTCTGTTGAGGCAACTGCAATCCACCTGTCGAGGACTCTGTTGTCGATGCCTCGGTCAGCGGCGCCGGCACGCAGATATCGGCCGCATCGAGATCGTCCTCGCCGGCAATCCCAACGAGGGTGAACAGGGCATAGCGGCGAGCGTAGGTCAGGGCAGCGCCCATGCGCTGGGGGTTAGCGGTTTCGGCAATGGGACAGACTGGCCACTCCGACGCGATCCACTCGCCAGAGGCGTGGGCGAGCGTGGTGGTCAGATTGATCATGCCGGCGGTCTGATCGATGACGGTTGTCTGTAAGGTGGCAATCTCGTGCTGCCCCAGCGTCTTGCGCACGATATCGAGCCCGCTCGAGAGCGGCGCATAACGGAAGCTGCGCTCACGTTCCCATGGTCGGTCAGTGCGGATCGTAGCCGTGAGCGACTTTTCCGGATTGATGAGTTCGGCCTGAGCCTTGGCCAAGGCGGAGGCCAGCGCCGCGACTGTTTCACTGGATCGGGGCATGGGTCGCCTCCGTCTCCAGCGCGTCGAAGCTCACCGCTCCTGATTTCGAGCGCTTTGCTTTCACACCATGCCCGATGGCCTCCCTGGCATCCTCGGGCATCAGGTCTTTAAGCTCGCTCTTTGCTCGTTCGTGGTCGAGAAAGGCGCTTCGGAACGATGCGGACGGCCTCGATGCGCGGCCGCGGCGGCTCGGCATTGATGAGATGGGGCGCTTCGCCGGATTGGATACAGCGCCAGAACTTCTTTTCCGCCGACACCAGCACGCTGAGATAGAGGGGGTCCATGGGGACGGTAATTTCCACCCATTTCCCCCCGCCGGTAATGATGGACAAAGCCGCGGACCTTAGGTGGGTGACCCACATGTTATGCTGTACCTGGGCCATGTACTTTTGGGCGGCCGCCTCTTCCGAGAAGGACCAGGGCAGCATGTACTTGGCTTCGAAGACCGCCCCAGTCCCTTCGACAATGCCGTCAAGGGTCGCCGCCATCCACGGAATGGCCGAATGCTTCACCAGGCGCTGGACATCTCCGACAATTCGACCGGTGTTGCGCTCATACCAGCTTCGGTTGAGGTCCTCGGTGACTTTTCCGAGCTGCACGATGAGGTTGCCGGATAGGTCCTCCGGCTCGACTTCGCCGCGTTTCTCCCGCCAGAGACGGAGCAGGGCAGCTTCATCGGCGCCCATGATAACCCGGGCGTCGGAGCCCCCGATGAAGGTCCGCCTATTGAGCGAATCGGCTATCCTGATGGGCAGTGTGGTCATTTGCCAACTCCTACGCTCGAGGCGCTCGATCTTGCCTAGCCTGCATGATCCAGAGAACCATGCGCCTACCGCTGAGGGCCAAACTCATGGGCTCTGTCCCTTATCACTAGGATGTTAGTTGTCATAACCATCCACTTTTAAAACCTTTTGGCGGTTGTGTCAACCACAAAGGTAGGTATGGAAACTAGTCGTGCTCGTCACCGGAAATCAGTTGAAGGCGGCGCGTGCTCTGGCGGGGGTCGATCAACAGGAGGTAGCGGACTCTGCTGGAGTCAACGTGAACACGATCCGAAACATGGAAGCACGGGGCGCCAAGCTGATCACCAGCAGCGCAGTGACTGTCCATAGAGTGCAGCTCGCACTGGAGGCCCTAGGAATTGAATTTCTCGATCATGCCCAGCCGGGCGTGCGGCTCCGAAAGCGTCAGCGACATAGGCGCTGAAGTGCGCCGACTAACGGTACAACGAAATTTTCTTCGTTCGATGGATCCAGGCTGTCGCAGCGGAGGGGATGTACCTTCAGTTCATTCTTGGCGGCCGAGCGAGAGGCCCCCCTAGAGGAAGGGCCGCCTTTGCGGCCTGCCGATGCCATTGCAGAATCTTGATTCTACAACCTTGAGTAACACCGATTGCCAATTTGGCAGAACGAAGCCAAGATAGTAAGTCTTTTCAATTGGCTACGGCAAAGCCACGGTGGACTCGCCGGGGCCAACGGCTTGCCGCCCATCGAGACGACAATCCTGTTCGCGACACGCAGGCCTTTTTTGAAGCCCATCCCTTCGTGCTTGAAGAAGTGTCAGACCCGTAGCAGCCCGCGCTCCGCCAGTTCGGCCAATAGTGAGCGCGCGCCGCCTTCAAGAGCCGCACTGGGAGCGGTTGGGTGAAATCGCCGCGCACGATGTCGCCCCACAGGACCGCTTCATGCACCGCCTCGACCTGCTAATTGGGACCCTGCGCCCGCACCGTCCACCAGGCGCGCCACTCCTCGCTTGCATGCTCGAGCCCGGACAAGTTCGCATCGACGTTCCACGTACGCCGGAAAACATCGAGTTGTCGCGCAAAGCGCCGGTATTGCGCGCCGGCATCGATCGGGTCGTAGCCCACGAATATGGTAGACGTTGCAATTCAAAGTCGGTCGTCGCGGCAATTAGCTCGGCCAAGCGGCGCCCCAGCGATCCGCATATGCCACCTCGCCCACTGGCCTGCGTGCCACCGGACCAAATTTTCCCCGCGGGTAGCCGATCGGCATCAACGCATAGGTCGATACATCGGATGGCAAGCCGAGCAACGCCTTGACTTCATCCTCGCAACGGATGTGGTTGGTCGTGATCACGGTGCCTAATCCGAACGCACGGCACGCCAGGATGATGTTCTGCACGGCCGGATAGATGCTCGCCGCCCGAATCCGCC
>WNFO01001080.1_pt1 | contig 34739 bp, 41 predicted proteins | sample 5400251 | NCBI WGS metagenome assembly WNFO01 (sample SAMN13153354, study PRJNA577476) | soil metagenome | isolation source: 100 cm saprolite under Madrone tree | place: USA:California | collected 2016-06-14
TGCTGCAAGCAGCAGCTCCATGCTTTCGCAAAGGAACGTTCTAAGGGGGAAGGGATCTTCAACTGGAACGGTGACGAGCCTGATCCACTACGCCGACACGACTGCCGCACCACCACCTACCGCGTAGCGGTTTAGTCCTATATCGGCTATGTCGCTCTCGACATTGCCGATATATTTAGTGCTGGTCATAAAGGGTGCTCCTTGCTGGAGAAGTTTGAGTACGGCACTCAAAACGTACTCCGAAGGGGTGCCCTTTTATAATGCGTTGATTTTGGCGCGGGGGACTTTACCGGTTTGGCGACAAATCAGATGAGATGAGAAGGCCGGTCTCCTGCGGGATGCGATACGCTCCCAATGATCGACGCGCTCGAGGCGCAATAGAAAAGGAGACCGGCTATGAAGAAGACTAGCACCGTTCGAGTAAATGGAAACATGATTTTCAAAGGACACAAGCTCACGATTGGTGTGGACCTTGGCGATCACTGGTCGTGCTACTGCGTTTTGGATGAAGCGGGGAAAATCATTCTGGAACAGAAAGTGGCGACGACACCGGAAGCGATGAAGCAGGCATTTGCAAAGATACCGCAGAGTCTGATTGCCATGGAGACGGGAACACATTCCCCGTGGGTCAGCCGACTGTTAACGGAGCTGGGGCACAAAGTGATCGTGGCGCACGCGCAAAAGGTGCAATTGATCACCAAGAGCAATCGAAAAGACGATCGACACGATGCGCGGACACTGGCACGGCTGGCACGAATCGATGCCGAGCTGTTGGGGCCGGTGTGGCATCGCAGTGCGCAAGCGCAAATCCACCTGACGCTCGCCAAGTTCAGCCATAACGGAACTATGACAACATAAGCAGGTTTTTTGTCCGAAGAATGAGGTATATTTCGGACAAAACCATGAAAAAACGCAAAGGCTCCGACCTCAAAACACACCTTTTGAAGCATATCGTGGACGCCCCGCAAAATGAGGTGTGGACGGCCAGCGACTTCGTCGGTTTCGGTAGCCGCTCCGCGGTGGACAAGGCACTCCAGCGTCTGGCGGCAAGCGGAGAACTTCGTCGAATTGACCGGGGACTCTATGATCGCCCGGGAAGGAACGAACTGACCGGGAAGCCAACGGTGCCCGACTACCGCGCCGTAATTCAGGCCGTAGCACGACGGGATAACGCACGGATCTTGCTCGACGGAATGACCGCAGCAAATGACCTAGGCTTAACGACGGCGGTTCCGGCGCGGATCGAAGTGTTCGTCGATGCGCGGCTGAGGCCGATTCGGCTTGGAAACCAAGTAATCCACTTCAAGACCGCTGCGCCCAGCCGACTCTTCTGGGCAGGGCGTCCCGCGATGCGAATAGTCCAAGCGCTCTACTGGATGCAGGACATAATATCGAAGCCGAGCGAACGTCAGAAGGTTATGCAACAACTCCGAAAACTATTCGCCGACCCGAATCGGGGTCCTACCATTCGCGATGACCTGCAGAAAGGGTCTTCCGCGCTGCCGATCTGGATGCAGGAATTCGTCACTGAACTAATCCGAAGACCGCAACCTGGCGGCGATTCGAACGCAGGACACGCGTGAACGCAGGATTCAAAACATTTCTTTCTGCATCCGAACGGAACCGCCTCGACACGTTTCTTGCCGCGTCGCGTCGCCTCGGCGCGAACGTGCAATATATCGAGAAAGATTTCTGGGTCTGCTGGACTCTCGATGTCCTTTATCACGGACTCCCTGCGGGTGGTCCGCGTCTGCTGTTTAAGGGTGGAACGTCCCTGTCGAAAGCGCACGGCCTCATCAATCGCTTCTCCGAGGACATCGACATCACAGCGTTTCGCGAGGATTTGAATCAAGCCGCCTCCGTCGAAGACCTGGAAGCGCTCACCGGAAAAAAGAGAAAGCCAAAACTCGACGCCATTCGAGACGCCTGCCAGGCTTGGGTCGGAGGGCCTCTGCGTGAAGGCGTCGGTGCGCGGCTGGCCGAATTCGCCCCGAAAGGAAGCAAGGTCGAGCTGGACGACACGGATCCCGATGGACAGACATTGCTTGTCCTTTATCCCGCCATCACGCCTGCCGATTCAGACTACATTCGGCCGGCGGTGCGCATCGAGTGCGGAGCGAAATCCGCGCTGGACCCGCACGGGGAGACTACGATCCGTCCTTACATCGCAGAGGACACAGTCGACCTGGGCATTTCCGTACCTGGTGTAACAACGATTGAGCCTGTTAGATCGTTTTGGGATAAAGCCGTCATCGCTCACGGCCTGCGGCGATGGTACGAAATACGGGGAGAACTTCGCCAGGAGGAACAGCGGATATCCAGGCACTATTACGATCTTCACTGCCTGCACAATTCCTCGGTAGGTCCCATTGCACTTGCCGATCGCAAGCTGGCGGGAGATTGTGTGCGACACGCTCGACTCTTTTTCAATCGCCCGGATTTTGACCTCGCATCCGCCCAACCAGGTTCTTGGGCCATTGAACCCAGTCCAGCTATGCTGGATCGTCTCCGGCTTGACTACGAAAAAACGAGTCCGATGATCTTTGGAGCACCCCCGGCCTTCGAAGAAATCATGGCGTCAATAAAAGCACTCAACGTTGTTGCGAATCAAATTTGACTGAGAGCGTCACAAACACAGAGGATACTCTTACTCCAATGCCGAACTACTAGAAGATGAAACCCCATGCGTGCTCACCCTCGAGTACGCGGAGGTCAATCTCCCAAGCTTCCACAAGTTCTCGTCTTTCCTTTTTCTCCTCCGGGTGCTCTAGCAGAAGGGCTTCGGCAATCTTAAGGGCAAGAATCGCTCTGCAGACCTCAATTGATGAATTCTCCAGCTTAGTGTCCATAACAATCAAGTTACGCTCCCGAAGAGCACTGGCCGGGACCAGTACACCAACTTCTTTCCCTCTTTTCCAAACGACCTTTATTCTTCTCCGGACAAAAGCAAGGATGTCATCAGGGACGTAAAAAAGAACGTCAACGCTCCGACTTTCTGTCTGCCTGCTGTGGTACTTCCAGTCTTCGACTATTTCATCGATTTCGGTGTATCTCTGCTGTAGCCAAGCAGAATCAGAGAATCTTTCCTTGTTCGTCATCAGCTTCTCGTGGATTCCGCGCCGGCAAACATTCAAGAATGCGGAAGTTTCAGTCACACGAAGAGATTGCCAAAAGCTAGTCGAAGGATATCCCAAACGCATTTGCAATTCGCTCGAGTTCCTTCTCCGGGTAGTGTTCGTTCCAGACTCTTCGTGTGCTGAGGGGATCGGCGCTCAGAAGATCGTAGATCATGAGCGATTCAGGCTGAAACAGAAACGCACTTCTATCGGGAGTTCGCTCGGCCAATTCATACACGCTTCGCAAAGTCTCTTCATGCGCTGAATAGAATTCGTCGAGATGAGACACGATCTTACCTGTCGCAGTCTTATAAAGGGGACTAAGAAAACGGATAATCTCGAGTGAGATCTCCGGGTCGCCTCTGCGGGATGTCAACCTGTAGTGGTAGCGCTCAAGAGCTTTTAGGATGCTGAACTCCGGCACTGATGGTATCTCACGCTCTATGCGGTGGAACTCTTCGTCTGCCAACTCAACCACCCCCGCAAGTATATAGATGCGCCGCTTCAACGGATCCGGGAGGGGCAACAACGTATCGTCGTGCTTATAGCACGGTGTCATGTGCCATATCGGCCCATAAGTGCTGGGCCAAAGTTCGGACCTGCAATTCGGCTCGGAATTCGTCGGGTGGGAACTCCGTAGCATTTGGGTCTCCGGGACGAAACATAAGAGTTCCGGGAGTGATCGGGTTGAGCACCAATGAAATGCAAAGCACACTGCTTTTGCAGGCAGGACCTGAGGGCTGAAGGTACTGGAAGAATTTCTCCGGGCGTATAATCGCAACCAAGTATGGGGCTGGCTCTCGGCACCAAACTCGGGCCGTATGAGATCGTCGCGCCGCTGGGCGCGGGTGGGATGGGCGAGGTGTACCGCGCGCGAGACACACGACTTGAGCGCACCGTAGCGATCAAGATTCTGCCAGAGCAAGTTTCGCATGACCCCGTGCGAAAACAGCGCTTCGAGCGCGAAGCCAAAACTATTTCCAGCCTGAATCATCCACACATCTGCGTGCTGCACGACATCGGTCATCAAGACGGGATCGACTATCTCGTGATGGAATGCGTGGAAGGCGAGACGCTGGCCAAGCGGCTGGAGAAGGGTCCGCTGCCGTTGGAGCAAGTCTTGAAACTTGGGGCGCAGATTGCCGACGCGCTGGACAAGGCGCATCGCAGCGGCGTGGTGCACCGCGATCTCAAGCCGGGGAACATCATGCTGACGCCCACAGGCGCGAAGCTTCTCGACTTCGGCATAGCGAAGCCCGTTGCGCCCCCTCTTACCGGCGTGACGTTGACCGCCGCGACACAGCCGTCTCCAGTGACAGCAGAGGGCACTGTGATTGGCACCTTTCAGTACATGTCGCCGGAGCAAATCGAGGGGAAGGAGCTGGACGGCCGCAGCGACATCTTTTCGTTCGGAGCGGTGCTCTACGAAATGCTGACCGGCCAGCGCGCCTTTCAGGGCAAAAGCCAGCTTAGCGTGGCTTCAGCAATTCTTGAAAAAGAACCTGCGCCGATTAGCTCCCTCAAGCCGCTAACTCCACCCGCCCTCGATCACGCCATTCGCCGCTGTCTAATGAAAGAGCCGGAAAGACGCTGGCAGAGCGCAGCCGACCTCGCCGGCGAGTTGCAATGGAATGCCGAAAGAGGCTCACAGGCAAGCACCACTGCGCCCGGTATATCGCCTCACAAGCTGCGCGAGCGGTTCATATGGGGCTCCATCCTCGGAGTTCTTCTGGCGCTCGTCCTGTGGTCTCTGGCGAAAGATCGCGCTCAGCCGCGCGTCGTCCGCGCGTATCTGCCCGCGAAGCAAGCGAAGGCGGCGATTCTTCTGAAAGATGTTCGAGAGCGTTGACGAAATCTAGAAATTGCATTCCGTTAAGGCGGCCGATGAAGCCAATTCCAACCCCACAAGCTGAAATAAACCAAGGATGTATCAAATGAAATCCTTTGGCACAGCCATTATCACTGCCGTATGGGAACTCAAGAATAAGAACTTAGGGGGAGCAAAATCGCGGACCATTTGATACGCATGCTTTGTGGGGCGCCAGCGCTCCAAGCTGACTTCAATGAACGGAATAGCCTCGAATACCTCTTCGGTAACGCGCCGTGCCCCCAGCCCGGGTCGAGCACCTTTTCAGCATGCTGTACAACCCAAGCCGAAATGGCTCATTTATGGCAGTAAAGACATGACGGATGTTCGATACAGGCGTGCGAATTCCTGAGCTTCAACAAGATCTACCCGGCGCTCACCGGATTCACATTTCGAGACGAATGATTGGGGACGGCGAAGTTTCTCTGCTACTTGGACCTGGGTCAGGCCGGCTTCCTGACGCGCAGATTAGGCCAAGTCAACTATGCACATGGTGGCTGGTACAAAGCCATTCGGGGGAATTACGCTAGTATTGGGCGAGTCGCCCCGCGCCAACGTCGGCAAGAAAAAGTAAAGGGGAATCGAAATGAGAGTCCGACTTATTATTTGCGGCGAGCCAGGCTGCGATAAAACGGCGGTCGTTCTTTACGACGCGCGGCCGGGGGAGACGGTTGAGCAACTTCGTCAGCGGAATCCAATCTTTTTGGCCGTGCTCTGCGGCGCGAAACATGCCGGAAACTATCCGGCATCGACTGCAGTGGACATAACCGTGCGTGCTCCATCGAACTGAAGCGCGACCGTCACCGCGAACATGATATGGAACCAGTAATGGCACGGCACACAAAGCTGCTCGGTATCGGGATCGATCCCAACACGATTATCGTGGTGCAAGGGGATCAGTTCGAGGTGATCGGCAGCGGCAGAGTCACGATAACGGAGGCGGGCCAACAGCAATATTCAATTCCGTCCGGCAGCCGCTTCGATCTGCGAAAACGGAAGCCACTGTGACTCACAATGGCGCTCGACCTTTTGTTTTGGCTGGCGCGCAACATTTCAATTTTGGCGGATGTTGAAGAACCAGCACCTCATCTCATCGCCCGCATCGATTTCGGATCAAGGGAGCAAGCCGTAGACGGTAACCTGATTGCTGTTACCGATATAGACTTTGCCATTGGCGATTGTCGGAACCGCGAACTTCACGGCATCACCGGCGGTGTCCCTGCCTCCTGCCGCCTGGGTGCTGTCGTACAGTTCATTTGCTAGATTCGTCGCGTCGTACGCTCGTAGCACTGCCGGCGGCACGGTGGTGAGCACCGTGTTGTTCATTACATTCGCCTGAATAATCCACACGATCCCATTACTGGTTCCGTTCGCCGATACTGACGGTGTTGCACCCGGAAACGCCAATTGAATCGCACTCTCCGACGTCATTGTCAGCACTCCGTTATTCAACTGGAACGCCTTCACATTGTCGTTCCATGCCGAGAAGTAAAGATTGCCATTCCAGAACGCTGGACTCCCGAACAGCCCTCCGCTGTCCGGTCCCGCTGTCAGCGCCGCCAGTGACTGGATGTTCTGATTTGCCGTGGCATTGAATTTCCCCATGTTGTCGCGATTCACCGAGTAGATCACTCCTTGCTTGCCCGCTCCGATCAGCAGATGCGCAAAAGTCCCTGTTTGGTCCGGAGCAAGCACCAGCCCGCTCGATCCCAGATCCGTATCAGTGGAGTTCAGCGCCGCCTGGTTCGATGGCGTGAAGTAATCCGCCACCGTCCCATTGGCATTCAGCTTCACGATACTGTCTCCGTAATCGGGCCCTCCAGTGTTCGCATCAAATGCTCCATTCCCCGTGATGAAGTAAATGCTTCCGCTTGCATCCGCCGCCGGCGCACATCCCGACTGCCAGATACTCGCTCCCCCATTGGGAGCCGCATTGAATACCATCACCTGTTGCAATGTGCTCCCGTTGTAGCCCAGCAGCCATCCGTAAAATGGCACTTGATCGCCGTGCGACCCAAACCCGATGTACACCACGCCATTCACCAATAACAGTCCCGGACGTTGCAATTCCTGCTTCGGTACCAGGTTGACCGAACCCGCGCTAGCCTGAATTGCTACCGGCCCTCCGAATTTCTCCTGGCCCGTTGTAATGCTCAACGCGTGCAGCCGGTAGACGTAGCTAGTGGTTCCAGAAACTTCCTTGGTACCCGCCACCACGTACAACGTACCCGTGGAGGAATCAATCACCGGAGTGCTGGTGATTCCAAACTCTGGAGTGATGGTCACGCAATCTCCCGTCCCCGCTGCTTCGCCGCATGGAATCGGGGTCACTCCTGCCGATGGATTGATGAAGCTGGTCTGCCAAATGGGCGTTGAAGACGATGTGTCCGCGTCCCAGGCGTACACGCTGTCGTGCTCGGTTGCGACGAACAGCAGGTTGTGAACCTGCGTTCCCACCGTCACTTTCGAAACGTACAAAGGCTGGGCAAATACCTGGCCATCGACAGGTAGTGCGAAAAGTTTGCCGAACGTCGCTGACGTAACATTGGCAGGCGTCAGAGTGGTCTCATTCACGTTCTGCCCGGTGCGAAGATTGTCGTTGTGATAGGTCAGTACGCTAGTGGTGCTAGCGGCCTGATTTACGGTGAGAGTTACGTTGGAGCTGGTCACGCTGCCCACACTATTGGTCACTGTCACATGAATTTGCGCCTGGTTGTCGGCCACAGTTGTCTGCGAAATCGTGAAGGTGTTTGAATTCGTGCCAACTGCGGCACTGTTCATGAACCATTGGTAGGTTAATGGCGCAGTCCCAGTTGCAGTCACCGAGAAGGTCGCAGGCTGGCCGACCGTCACTGTCTGCGATGCTGGCTGCAGCGTAATTGTGGGTGTTACCGAAGCTGCGTTCACGGTTAAGGACACGGTGCCGCTTGTGACGCTGCCAGCGGCATTACTAATCTTCACGTTGATCTGGGCTTGATTCTCAGTAGTGGTTGTCTGCGAGATCGAGAACGTGTTTGAATTCGTGCCAACCGTGCCGCCGTTCATGGACCATTGATAGGTTAATGGCGCACTGCCGGTTGCAATCACCGAGAAGGTCGCAGGCTGGCCGGCCGTCACCGTTTGGCTAACCGGTTGAGATGTAATGGTAGGGGCCGAGTTGGGCGGCGCACTCGTCGTCGAATTCGAACTACTGCCGCAAGAGGCAAGGAAAACCCCCATACCCACGAGCAGTGCTGCCAAGAGCACAATCCCTTGAGATCGCACGAGTAATATCCTTTGCAAATATCCTTGCGAACTTCACTCAACCTTGGAGGAAAAACAGGGCGGATGCTGGAGCGACTCCGCTTGGAGCCTGGGGACGGGATTGAAAGAAGCAAGCTCCTGGTCAAATGATACTAGACATCGGCTAAAAATAAAGAAACTTTTGAGCCGCTCTCATGGACGATCCCCAAACGCCGCATTTATCATTAAGAAGTTTACCCGTAGACAATCACTCGATCACTTTATCAATTATAACTTCATAGAGCCTGTAGTCTCATCTGCCGTCTCTCAGCGCCCCACTGGCTGCCGTCGTGCACCGCCATGTTCGTTGTGGCGTTGATCGCGACGTGCGACTAGTCGAGCCATTCCGTCGCGGCCCGCAGGAATCAATTTTGGCAGCGCTACAAAATTTGCAATGTAGTTTTCAGAGGAGGATCTCATCCTGCTGAGATCGCCGGCAGGCTTCAAGCGAAGTTTGCGATTATAGGCATGATACTCAGCGTCGTAGAGATCAAATCCCAGCTCATCGAGAAGCTTTTGAAGCTCCTGCGGGCTGGAGCCGGCGGCAGACAAGGAATCACAGTTAACCTCGACAGAAAGCGCAGGCCTGGCAGTGGGAAGGAAAGATTTCATGCCTTTCAGGATTAATACCTCAGAGCCCTCTGCATCTAGCTTGATGAAGGAAACCTTGTTCGGCTCGATGGAGACTTCTTTGCGAGCGATCATCTCATCGAAACTGCTCACGTTGACCTCAACAGTCATCTCCACAGCGGTCTGCGCCAGCTCATTTGGAAAACGGCTCGACCAACCCAGGACCTTGCTTAAAACAAAAGTGCAAGAGCCCTCGCACTCACCGAGAGCGCGGTGAAACACCTCGATTACGTTCTGATTGGAGCGATTGATGTTGGCGGCCAGGTTCGAGACGGCTCGTTTGTCGGCGTCAAATGCAAGCACGCGCCCGTTCTTGCCCACCGCCTGCGCGAGCGTGAGACTTACATAACCTTTTTGCGCCCCTATATCAATACAGGTGTCCCCTTTGCGCACAGTAGAACTAATGAGCTTAAGCATTGCGCGATCAAACGTGCCGAGGTAGAACTCGCGGTCGAGATCGTTCGATGGGTCAATAAACATTTCGAAGCCACCGTGGACACGAGTCCATAATGGCTCGCGCCCAAGTGCCCGTAGCCGTGCGCGGCGATAAGAGGCTTTTAGCCTCCAAGCTACATGCCGTATCAAGGCCCATGCTCCTCGACGCATCTTGCCGAGAATCTTTCCTCGTGGCATTCGGAACTCGTTCTAAATCTTCATTACAATTCAGTAAAATCAGTACTCATAGCGAATTGTGAAACAGCTGTCAATCCGACGTTTACTGCATAAAATTCCCAGCAAAGCCCATTGGGAATGCAGGCCCCTGAAGACAGTCACGAGATGTGAACCCTGAAGACTAGAAAGCAAAGCTGGCTGAGTGGCCTGAACTATACTTGGGGACGCATGCGCATATTACGGATTTGCCCGCCGCCGCTCGAAATTTTGCCGCCTGCTCTGGCTGATGCAGCGCGTCGTATCGTTCGCAAGGTCCTGAGGAGGCCAGTGAGGTCTGCCTGCGGCCCGCGGATTATGAGTTCAAAAAAGGGCATACCACAATGATTTGCTATGAAACACCAATCGCTGCGATGTTCGATTGGGAGTGGGCAAAGAAATGAGCAGAGTTTTCTACGAACGCATTCGAGCTTGCAACCCTTCGGTTAGGCCACCCAGGCGCTATCGAAATGCGATTCTTTGAGTCTTTACGAGAGAGGGATTGTGCGACGGAGTGCATCTGGAAGGATGAGATGAGATTAGGGCGTGTCTTTGGGTTGGGGGTTCTGCTGATCTTCTCGGGTAGGCACGCGTTTGGTCAATCGGCGCAGGAAATCGGCGTGCCGGCTGCGGATAAGCTGGAACTGCGCAATGTGAAAGCCGAAGCGGCGACCTATCAGGGGCGTGCGGCCGTGCGCGTGACGGATGCCGCCGCGGCCGACGTGGATGATGCGGGGCGGCTAGCGATTATTCCGGGGACATCATTTCAAGACGGCACGATCGAAATCAACTTGAGCGGAGATACGACAGCGGGCGCGCCGGCGCAGGCGCGAGGGTTTGTGGGGATTGCGTTCCCCGTGTCGGGGGGACAGAACGCATTTCGAGTGCTTCTATCTTCGCCCCAAGAACGGGCGGGCTGAAGACCGGTTGCAGCGAAACCATTCCACGCAATACATCTCGGTGCCGGGATTCCCGTGGAATAAATTGCGCGCGGAAAGTCCCGGGAAGTATGAATCGTATGTGGACCTGGTGGCGGGGCAGTGGACAAAGGTGAGGATACAGGTGTCGGGGACGAGCGCGCGGCTGTACGTGAACGGAGCGACGCAGCCAGTGCTGATTGTGAACGACCTAAAGCAGCCGCCGGTGAAGGGCGCAATCGCATTGTGGGTGGGGCCGGGGACAATCGCGCATTTTTCGGGGCTGAAAGTTTCGCAGTGAAACCGCAAGCAAACGCTTGTGCCGCACCTACGGCGCTCGGCGGCCTAGCGCATTTCGTACCCAAGGCTGACGCCTTGGGCTAAGTTCCTCTGCGCTCCCGGTGCCGACTGTCGACGTAGCCTAGGAATGCAGCGAGGAACGGACGCAAGAACAAGCAAATCGTGGCGCGGCACAGACCCTTTGTATGGTTCTAGAAAGCGACGCGCGCGGTTGTAACATTATTACTCTACAGAGAAATGTGTATTGCGCAAGTGGGCCGCATGACGTACGTTATGGTCCCCACTCGGATTCCAGAAACCTGTCAGAGGTGAATCATGTCAAAGTCTGGGATGTTGCCACGCGTCGTAGTGCTGAGCTTAGGCGCGCTCGCGTTTATGCTGTTTTCCGCGGCAAACAGCCGCGCAGATGGTGTGTCGTTCAGCAGTCCCATGGGCGATCTCGGGTCGGCCACGTTTACGTATATGTTGGACGCAGTGCCTATTGTGGCGACCGGGTTTAACGGTGGCGATTTGTTTGGGAAGAGTGCCGGTTTGAATGAGCAGGGAGTGGGGCTAGCCGGTGATCCGAGCGGCCAGCATGAGATTTTTGCGATCGTCGGCGGTGCGCCTCAGAGCTTCATCCAACTCGACCTGGGCGCCTTGATTGCCGCCGGATTCACCAACATCATGTTTGAAATCGGTTCGACGCAAGGCGTCGAAAACTGGCAGGTGACCGCGTGCGCTACTGCAGGAGCGCCGGGAGCTGGGCCGTGTGCGGCAAACGCGTCAACGCTAATCGGTGTGGCGCAGACTTTCCAGGATGCACCGAGCAATCTGAGCGCAACGAACCATTTCCTGGACATTTCCGCGAACAACGGCAATCTGCTGCTGGAACAGATCGCAGCCACCCCGCCGACCTCCACTCCTGAGCCGTCGTCGTTAGGGCTGTTTCTGGCTGGCATGCTGGGACTTGCAGGAATGTCCTTCTTGCGCCGCAGGACCGTGCAGGCATAACCACAACGTCGGAACGGAAACTCTGACTGGTTTTTTTTAAGGACGCAGCGTTGGCTGCGTCCTTTTTTTTATGACGGCGATTCGCGGGACTTACCGCAATCTGCGATGTCGCGACGCCCGCGCGTCCTGCATCTGACGAGCTGGAGGAACGCATGAACAAGCAGAAGACATTACAGGAACATCTGGTGGAACTTCTGAAGGGCGGGCAAGCGCACGTGGATTTTGATGGCGCGGTGAAGGATTGGCCCGCGAACTTGCAGGGAAAAGCACCAAAGGGCGCGGCCCATTCAGGCTGGGAAGTGCTGGAGCACATGCGCATTGCGCAGTGGGACATCCTGGAGTTCACGAGGAACCCCAAACATGTTTCGCCGGAGTTTCCGGCCGGGTATTGGCCGAAGACGCAGGCGCCTCCGGACAAGAATGCATGGAAGAAGTGCGTGGATGCGTTTCGGGCGGACCTGAAGGCGATGATCGAGATCGTGGAGAATGAGTCGACGGATCTGTATGCGCCGATCCCGCGCGGGGACGGCCAGACGGCACTGCGCGAAGCGCTGCTGCTGGCGGACCACAACGCGTATCATTTGGGGGAGTTGGTGCTGCTGCGGCGGTTGTTGGGTGCATGGAAATAGCGGAGGAAGTTCACCACAGAGGACACAGAGAGCACAGAGGAAGAATGAAGCGGATTTCAACAGCGACCGCAATAGAAAAACTGCACCCCTAGAAACCAAGAAGAGACACTCGGCTTCACCCCAAAGTTGGAGAGTAGCAGGGGAAGGCAAGAAAAAACCTCACCGCTGAAAGGGGTGAGCTACAGAATCGGAGCTGGCATGAAAGCCAGCGCTACGTCAGAGTACGGCAAAAATACAGGAACCTTATACGGGTAGGTGACGTACTACTGAGTCAGGGAGGAGAAGGCGAAGGCGCCCATTACTATGGGGGAAGTTGCGCCCGGGAGGGCCAGTTCATGACACAGATAGGAAATCAGCTGAAGCAGGTATTTCGCCGGCTGGGGCGCGCACCGATGTTCACGGCAATTACGCTGTTCACGCTGGCCGCGGGTATCCATCCTTCATTAGCTTCCTCATGCAAAGCCGCATAGACCCTGTAGCTAATCATGCTCCCGGCCCTACACCTGCCTCACGTTAGTTCGATTCGCAGATCGCATTTGTGAATTGTAACCTGTAATATTGCGCCATCTTCCAGATTATCCTCCGCTCCAGCATTACAACTCATAGTTCATCCTCAATGGGTTCTACTCTGCCGGTCTCGTAGTTGATCTTGCCGCCGACTTTCCTCAGATCTTCCTCCAGCTCTGGCTCGCGCATCTCGTAAGCAGCTGCGCGAGCAATGGCCACCTCTATCATGTTGGACATGATCTGCTTGACCCGCTCTCGGTGGCTGTCCTCAGGAACAATCTGCTGCTGCGCTGACAGGAGTTCTCGCTGGTGCTCGGTAGGAATCACGGCGGCGTCTTTCAATACTTGGTAAGCCAATTGTCCTCGCGTTTTGTTTATTCGGATTCGGCACAACGGATCCTTCAAGAGTGCAATGAATGAGCGTCAATCGACGCAGGGAATGAGTCGTCACGAAGATTAAGATCGCCATTGGCGAATCGAAACGTCGAATTGGGACGGATCCATGAGCCGCAGAAACGGTGACGAGTTGCGAATAACAATTAGAACGTCTTCTGGAGGCCCGGTGTATGCGGAGACACCGGCATTAAGAACGACGATCCCGGATTGCACGACTCTAACCACGCTAAAGCTATCCGAATGCGACTTCTTAACTTTGGAGTGCCCAAAAAGAACTGCTTTTGGAGCGACCGATGACGGATGTACAATTCAGCTCAGTGAAGGAAGCCCCTCTTGCAGTAGGCTCGGCAGGTTGAGCGCGAGCGCAAATGATGTGGTTGATCACCATCGCGATATTTCTCGGGGCCGTAGTTGCCGTGATGTTTGCGTTCTGGTTTTTTTCCCAGAGAGAGCAGTTTCTCGCAGCACTAAGAAAGCCCGGACAGCAGCGAATGGAAGCGCGGATTCCGAAGAGAGTTGGTCTGGAGCTCTCTGGTCCAGATGAACCTCTCATTTACGAAATTACCTTCACTGAGAAAGTCAGTTGTCGCGGAGCACGTGTCGAGGCTTTGGACCAACTTTGGACCAAAACCCCTATTTTTTATGCCACTAGATCAGCACTTAGCAGCGCAAGGGCAACTGAATCAACGCGGTTTATGGTAGGGGCGGTGGGGATCGAACCCACGACCTTCGGCTTAAAAGGCCGCTGCTCTACCACTGAGCTACGCCCCTGTGGTGCGAACTTTTAAGTATAGCATGGGCGAGCTTTTGCGCAGTGTGGTGCGCTGAGCCGATTTCCGGCCTTTCCTTTTGGTTTCTTCAGGCTTGGCGCGGTGTCGCGGCGGCCTCGTTCAGGTCAGGAAAATGCTTCACTTCTACGTAAAGGCTTCGGCGGCTACGCGTTCGCGGGGGCGTTTGCGTTTCCATTCGTAGTCTTTGCGGAGCAGGGATTTATGTTTCTTTACTTGCGCTTCGATTTCGTGGAAGGCTTTTTTGCAGCAGGCACGGAGGTGTTCGCAGGATGCAGTGGCGTGGAGTGTTCCCGTCGGGAGAGTGAGATTCAAGGCCAGTGTGTGTTCCTCTTTGCGCGGCAGTTTTGAAAATACGGCGTGTAGCTGCACAAGATCTGGCTGGTAGGTTTTCAGCAGTACGTTTAATTTTTTGACTGCGTGTTCCATCTCCTTCTCGACGGATTTATGGTTCTCGAGGTCCTTGAAACTGACTGAGAGTTTCATGTGCGCACCTATACGTTGAGTTTGTTGGTGACAGTTCGGAAGAGGCCGCGGGGTTAACCCTTCGACTGCGCTCTTGGTGAGCGGATGGGACGGGGATTGATTGGTAATGCCGCATCGAGTGCAGGGTAGCAAGCGGGGACGTTGGAAGCAATTCCGAATATGAGTACGGTGTATCGAATTTTTAATTGACCTGGCGTGCGTGGAATAGTGTTTGGGGCGGTCTTATTTTGCGCGACGTGGAGGAAAAAAAAGAAAAATGCACCGGTCTGAAGACCGGCCGCTACGAAGGCAAGAAAGACCTCCGGAGGGAAAAACAATGTCAACGAGAAGCCCACCTCGGAAATGGGCCGCTACAAATGCCACTACGGATGCTACTCGTTGACAGAATTGCGGCCCGGCACATAGGCTGCGATGGATGAGCCGATCGGCACGAGATGCGGCGCGGATTCGGGTGGGGCCGGCGGGATGGTCGTATCCAGATTGGGCGGGGTATGCGTATCCGGCGAAGAAGCCCAAGGGATTCCACGAAGCTACTTATTTGGCGGAGTTTTTCGACACGATTGAGATTAATACCAGTTTTTACAATCCGATTCGTGCGGAGCATGCGAAGGGATGGATTGAGCGCGTGGTGGCGAATGCAAATTTTATGTTTACCGCGAAGATGTGGCAGCGGTTTACGCATGAACCGAATCCGAGTGTGCCCAATCCGGGTGTTGAGGATGAAAAACTAGTGCGCGCGGGTTTCGACGTTTTGCGCGACGCGGGAAAATTGGGCGCGGTGTTGTTGCAATTCCCTTTTTCGTTCCACCGGACTGCGGAAACTTTTGCGTATCTGGATGGAGTGCTGAGACGATTCTCGGATTATCCGCTGGCGGTGGAGGTGCGGCACGCTACCTGGAATGTGTCGGAAGTTTTTGAATTGTTGCGCGAGCGCGGCGTGGGATTTTGCAACATTGATCAGCCGGTGATCGGAAAATCGCTAGAGCCTTCGGCGCGCGCGACGGGCCCGGTGGGATATGTGCGGCTGCACGGGCGGCGTTACGATACCTGGTTCAGCGATGACGAAACGATTGCGAGTTTCGAGCGGTATAACTATTTGTACTCGGAAGAAGAGTTGCGGCCGTGGGCGGCGCGCGTGGAAAAAGTGGCGAAGGCGGCGCGCGACGTTTATGTAATCACGAATAATCATTATCAGGGCAAGGGCGTGGTGAACGCGCTGCAGTTGATCAGCATGTTGAAGGAGTCCAAGGTGAAGGTGCCGGAGCCGCTGCGGGGGAAGTACCCGGAGCTGGAAAAGATTGCGAGCGAGCCGGTGAAGGAGCCACGGCTGTTTTAAGGATTCGTCATTCGGAGAAAAGAAAGAATCGGAACACCACAGAGACACAGAGGCAGAAGAGCGAAAAAAGGAACGGAAGGATAACCACGGAGACGTTGCAGCGAGGCCTGAGGAGGCTGGGAGCGGCGAGAGACGCCGAGGAGTAGGAACTATAGTTCCTATTTGTTGGCGAAGCAGGGGTACCCGGTGTGTTTTTTCGTATATGTTGGCAAGTAAAGGACTTGTTTCTGCAAGAGTGAAAAAGAGTCCGAAGAAGTGAGAGGCGGCGATTGAAAACAAAGAGGTTAACGAATCGTTCTTTGTGCGGTGCTCTTTAAAGCGTGTGAAAAGAGTGGAGGAATCCGGAATCGGAAACAGCTTAACGCAGAGTTCGCGGAGGTTGGAGGGATGGAGAACGCAGAGATTCCGGCAGATGACCCCTTGATATTGCTTAAAATGAATCCTTCGACCTCGATCGACGCAAGCCCTGCGAAGTACTTCAGAGTAGAGCAGACTCATTGCGGAAGGGCAGCATGTGGGTACTGGTTATCAAAGCAATAAGCAGTGAATGGGCAAAAATGAGTGGTGACCGGGGTTTTTGGGATTGAATGGATTGGTTCGAACGGCGTGGGGCTAGGTGAGCTTTAGGGCGACTGCGTATCCTGTCAGCAGGCCGTGGAAGAAGGCGCGCCGGACTTTTTGGTTTGAGTCTTTGTAGTGGCGAGTGGCATCGTCGAGGGCGCGCAGGAGTTTTTCACGGCGAGCCTGGTTCGATGGTCGTCCGCCCACAAGCTTTTCGACGAGGGCGCGTACCGCTTCATCATCGGCGATAGTGAATTGGTGCGAATGACGGGCCATGTCGGGTCTCCATTTCTATTTGAAGTGGGCTGAACCGGGCGGGAATCAATGTTGGTTAAGGGCAAACACGCGTTGCCACGAGACAGGATAACTCGAATGTAGCTGATGGTGCGACCAGCTTTCGCTGAAGAAGCGCTGCCCGGATTAATGGGAGAAATTTTTGCGGCGCGGATGAGTCTTTCCCTACGGGGCTGGGCTATCTTTTCCCGCGTCTACGACGCTTGTGAAAGAGTCATCATTCAGCGCCGATGCGCAGTCCTATTGCTAATTCTGGCGCCGGATGCGGCGGGACAACTGCTTTTCAAGGGATAGGTTGCGGAGCTTTTTGCAGTTAAAGTTAAGGATGCGAGGGCTAAATGCAACGCAGAACTTTTATTATTATCTTGGTGATCGTTGCGGCGGGAGCGCTGGGCCGTTCGGCAAAGCCGGGCACGACCACGTTGAAGAAGGTGACGGAATTCGATCTGCCTGGGCCAGCGGGAAAACGCTTTGACTATCTGACGATCGCGGCTGACGACCACTATTTGTTATCGGCGCACCTTGCCGCAGGGCAAATGTACGTGATTGACTTGCGAACGAACAAAGTGGTGGCGACGGTAGTGGATACGCCAGGAGCAGAGGGAGTTGAGTACGTACCGGAATTGAAGAAGGCATACACTTCGAACGCGTACGACAACACGATTGGAGTGGTGGACTTACGGCAACTTAAAGTAATCAAGAAAATACCAACGGCAGCGAAACCGGATGGCAGCGCGTATGCCGCGCCGTTTCACAAACTTTATGTTTCAGATGAACGAGGGAAAGCAGAAGCAATCGTTGACGTGCGAACCGATACGATTGTGAAAACCTTGCGGTTTGACAGTGAAACGGGAATGCCGCAATACGATCCGGTTGCGAAGAAAGTTTATGTGAATCTTCAAGACAAAAATATTTTCGCGGTGATTGATCCGAGCACGGACGAAGTGGTGGGACGTTATGCGGTGGGACAGTGCCGAGGAAACCATGGCATGGCACTGGATGCGGAACATCGTCGCGCCTTCCTTTCGTGCGAAGAGAACGATCTGATGACCGTACTCAACCTGGAGACGAATCAACCGATCGCGTTTTTGCCAATGGCGAGTGGCGCCGACGTGATCAAATTTGATGCAGGGCTGAAGCGGATCTACGTCGCGTGTTCGAGCGGAGCGATTTCGGTGTTTAAGATGGACGACCCGGAGCATTACCGGAAGCTGGAGGATTTTCCAGTGCAAAAGAAGGTGCATAGTTTAGCAGTCGATCAAGAAACGCACCGGGTGTATGCGCCGGAGCAAGAAGCGGACGGGAAAGCAGTGGCGCGAATGGCGGTGTACGAACCTGTGGTGGATCCATGAGCCGTAGCACTTATGGGCAATGATGGAGATCAGTAGTAGTAGGGGGCTTGGGGAATGGATTGGGTGGCGTCGAGTGGGAAGCAGAAGTCGCCCTTGGCGTGGCGCCAGGCGTCTTCGGCTTCGCCGGGTTGTTGGTGGCGGTTGTCGGTGGCGAAGGTGGCGCAGAGTTCAAAGGCGGTATTTGTTTTTGGATGATAGACGAATGGTTTGTGAGTGAGCGGATTCTGTTTTTCCTTTTCGGGGAAACTGTCGAGAGTTGGCGGGAGTTCGGAGTTCGAGGTTCTCCACTTTTGCTGGATTTTCTGAGCGAGTCCGGCGAGGGAGCGCACGGTGCGTTCGTCAGAACGAACGAGGCGCTGGGTTCCCGGGCCACCTAGAACGCGAAAACCCAAAACGATTGCGACAACAATGGTGATGGCGGCGACGATGGCTGCGCGGGCGTCTCTGCTCATGGCTTGACGCTCGAAGCTGTGGATGCGGAAGCGGGTAGTGAGCTGGAATCCGCTTTGCGAAGTGAACCGAAGTAATACCAGAAGACGCCACCGGCGATGAGAAGAACGGTGGCGACTTTGGCGACGAATCTGGCGGTTAATTCGCCGCGAAGGAAATAAGTTAGAAACGTGATGAGATCCCCGATCACGATGCCTGCGGCGATGAGTAGCGCGATGTAGGTGAGCCATTTTCTGACGGAGGACTCGAGCTTTTCTGGATGAAGCTGCAATTCGCGAAGGATCGAACGCGTGACCCAAAGATAGACGGGAAACGCGATGATTACGCAAGCGAGCGCGTCGGCCATCTGGTAGTAAGCGCCGCGGTAGTAATACGTGGGAACGAGCGGATCGGGGAACCAGCGCTCGATGAGGGTGAAGAGGATTGAGCCGAGGCCGAGAGTCCACGTAGCCAACGTTGAAAAGCAGAATAAATACAGGAAGGCGTCTTTGGCGGAGCTGGAGCGTTTGTAACTGGGAACGTGGATACCGGTGCGGCTCTCAAAATGGTCTGCGAGCACGCGGTAAACATCTTCTTCAGGCCATTCGCGGCCGCGGAGAAGGGCTACGAGAGTTTCGTCGTTGGCGCCCTGGTTGCGCGCGGCGTCCAGGAATTGTTTTAGGTCGCTGGCGGAATTCATTGGGGCGGGATTATAGCGCAATTTTAGGGTTGTGCCCGGGGCTGCTGGCGGTGAAATCGCGGCAGAGATAAATACCACAGGCTGCGGTTGCGCGGGCGCAGTCAGCTAGTGCGTTGGATGCGCGTTTAGAGCCGCGAATACCCGACTTAAGTACGAAACTGATTACAATTGTCAGTGTTCCATTTGAGTGGTGGATGGACGCGCGCTGATTTCGGTCACGGTCCGAGTAAAGGTGTAGATAAAAGGGTCAGATTGCGGAAATCGTTGCGGCGTTAGCGATGAAGATGAGGTAATGAGCGAACAGGAGGAAGGGCGATGAGGGATGGACGTCAGTGGGTTGCGGGAGGTGCTGTGGCGGTTTTCGCGATTTGCGTTGTTGCGGGATTGAGCGGAGACGGGCTGGCATCCGCCAGGAGTGAGATGCGAGCAGGACAAGCGGCGGGCGGGAATGAAGCTGGACGGCGGGAGATTGAAGCGTTCAATAAGAAATATATTGCTGCGCATCTGCGCATGGACAATACGGCGGTGTTGAGTATGTGGGCGGAAGATGGGATAAGTCTGCTGCCGGCGACGGATCCGATGATCGGCAAGGAAGCGATCGGAAAATTTATGGACGAGGTGGTGGGGAGGATGCCGGGCTATCACATGCAGAAGATGGATGTGGATTTTCAAGGGATCGAGGTGAGTGGAGATTGGGCTTCGGAGTGGGCGGAGGAACATCAAGTGGTACAACCACCGCCGGGGCGGCGAATGATTGACAGTTATGGGAAGCTGCTCTTGGTGCTGCGTCGCGAGGCGGGTGGAAATTGGCGAATTACGCGGGAGATGTGGAACCAGGGGATGAAACCTTGAGGGGAAAACTTCGTGTTGGAACGGCGGGGATGGTGGCGGTGTTCGCAATGAGTTGGGCGGTTTGCAATGCGGCGGCGCAGGAGCGAACGGGAGCAGCCGCTGGCAAAACGGAATGGCCGGCGCGGGAGTGGGCGCAGAGTAGGCCGGAAAGAGTTGGGCTGGATGAAGGACCGCTGGCGGGGCTGGACGCTGATTTGCAGAGTGGGAAATATCCGCTGGTGGACAGCTTCGCGGTGTTTCGCTGCGGGAAGGAAGTGTTTGCGAGGAAGTATACGCATGACTATGCACAGATTTATGGGAAAGAGGCGAAGACGCGCGGGCCGCTGAATGCGCGGCTGACGGGGCCATACAACTATTTTGATCCGGCGTGGCACCCGTATTATCACGGGACGGAACTGCACAGCATGCAGTCAGTGAGCAAGACGGTGAGTTCGGTGATTATCGGGATTGCGATGCTGCGGGGAGACTTTAAGGCGAGTCTTGATACGCCGGTGTTGAAATATTTTGACGTGGCCAAGGTGAAAAACGTGGATGAGCGGAAGCGGCGGATGACGCTGCGGCATGTAATGACGATGACAGCGGGTTTGGCTTGGACGGAAGATGTGCCGTATGACGATCCGCGCAGCGATTCGAGCTTGATGGAAGCGACGGATGATTGGGTGCAGTACGTGATTGATAAGCCGATGACGGCGGAGCCGGGGAAAGTTTTCGATTACAGCAGCGGCGTATCGGAATTGCTGGCGCATATTTTTTTGAAGGAGACGGGACAGGACATTGATTCGTATGGGGAGAAATATCTATTTAAACCGTTGAAGATTGAACATTTCTGGAAGAAGACCCCGATGGGAGTGGTGGATACGGAGGGCGGGTTGTACTTGCGCGGAGAGGATTTGGCGAAGATCGGATATTTGTATTTACACGCGGGCGCGTGGGATGGAAAGCAGATGGTATCGAAAGAATGGGTAGCCGAGTCGGTGGCGCCATTTATTCAGGCGGAGGAAGACTACAAGTACGGATTTAAATGGTGGCTGCTGCCGAGAAAAGATTCTAAGCAATTTGTCTGGATGGCGCGGGGATTTGGCGGGCAGAACTTGATGGTGTTTCCGGAGGAGGGGCTGATCGTCACGTTTACGGCGTGGGACATTTTGGGGACTACTGATCCCGAGCACGAGTTTGTTACGCGGGTGCTTACGGCAGCGCGAACAAAAAGTTGTGGCGCGCAGGCACATTGAGGCTGTTTGGGCGGCATCCGCGTTGACATAATATGCCCTGAAGACCGATTTCTAAGCGCCGAAGATATTCGTGTTCAGAAAATCGTTGCGGAACTTGCCTTGTGGGTCGAACCTCTTCGCCAATTGAACGAAGTCCGGCAACTTCTGATACAGAGACTTGATCCGGGCGGGAGTGATCGTAAATAGCTTTCCCCAATGTGGGCGTGCGTTGAACGGGGCCAATTCCCTTTCGATGACCGGCAAGAGCGCACTGACCGCGGGCCAATCCGGCTTCCAAGTGAAATGGATTGTTACGCAGGGTTGCTGGCGACATGGGCTCATCCAGAGTTGGTCCGCGGCAATGGCGCGGATTTCAGTAATCATCAAGTGTGGAGAGACCTGATCGCGCAAGCGTTCGACGGCGAGAATCGCCTCGACCGCGTGCTGGCGCGGAACGAAATATTCGGACTGAAGCTCCTTGCCTGCGCTGGGAGTGAATCCCATGCGGAAGTGAGGCAGGCGGTCGTACCAGGGGCCAGGCACACCCATCTGTTCGGTACAATTTTCGGCAGAGAGCTCGGCGATGGGGTGAAGATTTTTTGTTGCGAGCTTGGCGCCGAAAAATTCAGGCTCGGGGACGCGCGCTCGCTCACTTTCGACGCGACTCTTCAGCCACACTTCGTTGATGCGCTGCTTTTGCCAGTCGGTGAAAAGACTGACGCTGTAGGCGGAGGATTCGATGGCGTCGAAATGATCCTGCACCTGGCGCAGCGGAAGATTTTCGTAGACGTACTGGCGCATGAGGAAGGCCGGCTGAAGATCGAGAGTCACTTTTGTGATGACGCCGAGAGCGCCGAGCCCGACAACGGCTCCGAGAAATGTGTCACCGTCTTTTTGACCAGAAAGATTCACGACGTCGCCAGACGCGGTTACGAATTCGAGGGCTGAAACGGCGGTGGAGAGATTGCCATTCTTTTCGCCGGAGCCGTGAGTTGCAGTGCTGCAGGCGCCGGCGACAGAAATATGCGGCAGCGAGGCGAGGTTGTGCAGAGCGAAGCCTTTGCTGTCGAGATATGGGCAGAGCTTTCCGTAGGTGATGCCTGCAGCGACGGTAACCGTACGCGAGTCCGGATCCAAGGAGATCACATCGTCCATGGATTTCAACGAGAGGAAATAGTCCTTGCTGTCGGCAATTTTGTTGAAGCAGTGGCGTGATCCCAAGACTTTGAACTTTGCGCGATTCTTTACAAAATCCTTCACAAGATCCGGCGACGTTGCAGCGTAGAGATTTTCGGTGCTGTACTCGATGTTGCCCGCCCAGTTCTTAAGTTTGTCGCTGGAGGCCCAAGCGAGGAGCGGCGAAACAACTGGACCCGCGGTGAAAGCGGAGACGGCTTTGAGGAATGTGCGTTTGTCCATGATGATTTTGCGCGGGCACGAGAGCGGCTGTTGCCCCGCGAACCGCGAAGATGATACATCCTTCCGGCATGGAATCGACATGGGAATTGAAAAACGCGTCAATGCGGAAACGGAGGTATGCGGCCATGAGAAAAGTTGTGCTGGGAGTTGGGATCAGCCTGGATGGATATATTGCGCGACCGGACGGGTCGGTGGATTTTTTGTTCATGCCGAAGGATTATTCGATGGCGGCATTTTTTAAGCGGATCGATACGGCGGTGATGGGTCGAAAGACGTATGACGTGGCGATGAAGCTGGGCGGCGGGAGTATGAGCAGTCCGGGAATGAAAAGTTATGTTTTTTCGCGTTTGCTGGTTGCAGGAGAGCGCGGTGACGTGACGGTAGTTTGCAAAACCCCGAAGCAATTTGTGGAAGAGTTGCGCAAGAAAAAAGGCAAAGATATCTGGCTAATGGGCGGTGGCGAGCTGGCGCGAGAATTTTTGCGGGAAGATCTGTTGGATGAGCTGTATCTGGGCATAGTGCCGGTGTTGATTGGAGAAGGGATCGCGGCGTTTCCGAGCGGATTTCCGCAGCGGGAATTTGAGTTGGCGGAAAACAAGACATTTTCGCAGGGGCTGATTGCGTTGCGATATGAGCGGCGAACGGGTAAGAAAACGAAGAAGCGCTGAGGCGGGTATTAGGGAAACGACCGTTTGATTACCGGTGCAAAGGTCGCGGTCACAGGGAAAACGGGAGAAAAATGCGGAGAGCTGCCCGCATTGATTGTGATTTGCGAATTGCGGTTGAGATCGGCGTAGCTATTTTGACGTGGGAAAAAGCGGCAGCTGGGCTGCCGCACTCCAGAGGCACGCTCCGCTGGACAAGAAAAATCAGCGGCGCTTCAGTTTGCGAGCGACGCGTTTGACAGATTTTTTTGCCGAGGCGACGGCCCTTTTTGCCGAGCTGGCGGCTTTCTTGGCTTTCTTTTGAGTTTTCTTGATGGCGCGACTAGCCTTGGAACGTACTTTGGTCGCGACGCGGACGAGCTGCTTTTTTTCTTCGCCGAGCGAGCTAGCGGTGCGCTTGGCACCAGCGACGACTTTGCCTGCGGCGGAGCCGAGAGTTTCACTGACAGTGACGAGCACATCTTCTTCGGCGGATGCGGTCATAACATCTCCATTCGTGCGATTTGCGAGCGGACGAATCATACGCTGGTCGAAGGGCGAATAACATAGGGAAAAACCCCCGCCAGCCGTGACTACGGCGGGCGGGGGTTTTGAGTCGATTAGTCAACGCGAATGGAAGATATCCGGTCATTCCAACTGTGACCGGGCTTTTGCCTTACTCTCCAGTCGCGCAAGTCCGGTCGATCGTGTCCCAAGTTGGCGCTTGCTCCGCGGAAATCACGATCGTCGTAGACCGTAACACGTGCGCCGCCGAAAACCCGAATTGAGGAGACTTTGTCTCCGTAGTCACCCAGGGATTCGCGCTGTTCGCCACGGCGCTGACAGAAGAAACTACCACCGAAACCAGGGTCCTTATAGAAGCAGGCGCCACCGCGTTCCCAACTGCCGCCGTGCCAATCGCCGCGGGGTGGCCAGGGAGCGCCGGGTTCGGGATCCCACCAGCCGCGACGATCTCTGTCATCGGGCCGTTGACCACGATCGTCACGATCGCGATCATATCCCCCGCGGGCACGGATGATGAAAACGGCGCGACAACCCTGCTCCACCCATAGACCCTGCCGATCGACGCCCCAGGTACGGCCCTCAATGCAAGGTGAACCGCTGATCTGGCGATCCAGGCGGACCTGGTCTGGATCATAGCTGCCGCAATACTTGCGATTTTGATTGTTGGCTTCGCAAGTGACGCTTTGTTGAGCCGCGGAAAATGCAGGGATTACAAGGAAGACAAAAGCCACTCCGAGAAAGCGGAGAAACGTATTGAGTCTCATGAGCTTGCTCCTGTTGGATTTGAAGAACGACAGCGCCAAACCCGGCCGGGCAAGCTGGAAGCGCCGCAGTATGTGTGGGTTGAGCGTAACACAGAGGGAACGAATTTAGGATTAAGTGTGGCTCTAATGGAACGACGGTACCGCGTGCGTTACAGGGGACAAGCGGCGCCGCCGTCGATCCAGATTTTCATTTGGGCGACGGTGTCAGAACGACTTAGCGGAGGTAGCGTGCGGCCATCGCCGGGATTCCAGCCCCAGGCTACAAGTTCGTCGTCGGCAACGTGTTCCAGAAGTTGTTGCAGAGAGCGGCCGCCGGTTTGTTTCGGGTCCTTGAGCTGGCGACAGAGTTCGGCGGGGGTGCGTCCGACGAAAACCATCTTGTGTTCGGGCGAAGGCAGGCTCCATTTGGGATTGCCGGGAGGCATGTGGTCGCCGGCGAGGTTGCTGGTCTGGTGACAGGTTTCGCAGCGCATGGCGGTCACGCCGTGGCCATCCTTGCCGCGTTTTACGTTTTGCAAGTGGACGTGGCTGTCGTCGCCCTGGAGCGGAGCATCGCCAGCGGGATGGCAATTTTGGCAGCGCGGCGACGTGAAAACTTTGTGAACTTCGAGAAAGGCTTTTGCGGAAGCTGCGGTGTCGGGCGCGGGATGAGTGGGCGCAGCGTGCGAATTCGCTATGGCGAAAATGACCAGGACGATTCCTACGATCGCGTGGGGAACTATCCGGATCAGTGCAAGGTTTGCGCGGGCGTTGTGCAGCTTCATGACTTAACCTCGTTCGATTCGGCGAGATCCGCGGTTCGAATGGGTAGACTGCGGATGCGTTTACCGGTTGCGGCAAAGATCGCGTTGGTGAGGGCCGGCGCTACTGGCGGAACGCTGGGTTCGCCTACTCCGGTTGGGCTGACATCGCTGGGAACGATGTGTACCTCGATCAGCGGGGATTCGAACATACGCAGCATCTGGTAATCGTGGAAATTTTTCTGTTGTACGCGGCCGTTTTCGAGGGTGATTTCGGTTTTCAGGGCGGCGGTGAGGCCGAAGACGATGCCGCCTTCCATTTGCGCTTTGACGATATCGGGATTGATGACGCGGCCGCAGTCTACGGCGCAGACGACGCGGTGAACTTTGACGTTGCCGTTTTTCTCTACGCTGGCTTCGATGACTTGCGCGACATAGGTTTCAAACGAAAAGTGAGTGGCGATTCCGCGTGCGACTCCTTTGGGAAGCGGCTTGCCCCAGTTGGCTTTTTCCGCGGCCAGGTTGAGAACAGCCAGCATGCGGGGCTCTTTTGCGAGCAGCTTGCGGCGCAGTTCGTAGGGATCTTTTTTGCCCGCGTTAGCGACTTCATCGAGAAAAGCTTCCACGGAAAAACCGGTGTGCGAATGGCCTACCGAGCGCCACCACTGCACAGGTACGCCGATTCTTGGTGTGTGGAGATCGACCTGAAGATTGGGAATTCCGTAGAGAATATCGGCGGCGCCTTCGACGGAAGTGCTGTCGACGCCATTCTTGACGGTCATGGGTTCGAAAGCGGTTCCGGCCATGATGGACTGGCCGACGATGGTGTGCGTCCAGGCGACGGGATTGCCTTCGGCATCGAGGCCTGCGGCAAAACGGTCGTGCCATTTCGGACGATACCAGCCGCCGGCGAGATCATCTTCGCGCGTCCAGACAACCTTCACCGGAGCTTTGGCCACTTTCGCGACGTGTACGGCTTCGACGATAAAGTCCGAGGCGGGATTGGCGCGACGGCCAAAGCCGCCACCGAGGAGCGTAGTATTTACTTTTACCTTTTCCGGCGGCAATCCGGCGACTTTCGCAGCGGCGGCGCGATCCACGGTTTCGAACTGCGTGCCGGTCCAGAGTTCGCAGCTATCGGCGCGAAGATCCACAACACAATTGAGCGGCTCCATCATGGCGTGCGCGAGGTATGGGACGTCGTATTCAGCAGTGATGGTTTTTGCGGCGCTGGAGAGAGCGCCTTGCGGATCGCCATTCTTTCTGGCGATGTTACCCGGACTCGAGGAGGTCTTGGAGAATTCTTCGGTCATTTTTGACGTGGAGAGGCCGGCATTCTCCCCGTCGTCCCATCTAATTTTCAATTTATCGCGGCCCAGTTTTGCCGCCCAATAACGATCAGCGATGACGGCCACGCCGGAGGGAATCTCTTTAACGCTGCGTACGCCGGGAACTTTCGCGGTGTCGGCGGAATCGACATGGGAAACTTTGCCGCCGAAAACTGGCGGACGCGCGACGACTGCAAACAGCATGCCAGGAATTTTTACGTCGAGTCCGAATTGCGCGGTGCCGTTGATTTTAGAGGGCGTGTCGAGGCGCCGGGTCGGTTTACCGACAAGTGTGAATTTCGCGGGATCTTTCAGAGGGATGTTGGGAGGAGGCTTCAGTTGCGATGCCGCTTCCGTCAGAGAGCCGTAGCTGGCTTTTTTGCTTGATTCGGCGTGAATGACGAATCCCTTTGCGACATGGCAGCTTTCGGGAGGGACGTTCCACTTGGTCGCGGCGGCTTCGACGAGCATCATGCGCGCCATTGCGCCCATTTTGCGGAAGCGTTCCCATTCGGAGGGAGTGGTGCTGCTGCCGCCGGTCATTTGCACGCCGTAGATTGTGTGGTTGTAACTTGGATCAACGGGAGCGGCTTCGATTTTTATTTTCGACCAGTCGGCTTCGAGTTCTTCGTTCAAAAGCATCGGCAGGCTGGTGTAAACGCCCTGCCCCATTTCAGAGTGATTGACGATTACGGTGACGGTGTCGTCCGGTGCGATGCGTACGAAAGCGTTGGGGGCAAAGGCTCCCTGAGGAACGGCGGCAAGCTCGCGTGCGCCAGCGCCGAGTTCGGGGACATACGCTGCGATACACAGTCCCCCGGTGATCGCGGCGGACGTTTTCAGAAATTCGCGGCGGCCGACATTCTTGTTTTTTTCCAGCAGTGCGGAAGTCATGACGCCACCTTCTCACGCGAATGCCCTGCCCCGGCGGAAATTTCCGCGGCACGATGGATGGCACGGCGAATGCGTTGATATGTTCCGCAGCGACAGATGTTGCCGGACATCGCTTCATCGATATCTTCGTCGGTAGGTTTCGGTTTGTCTTTCAGCAGGACGGCGGCGCTCATGATTTGTCCGGACTGGCAGTAGCCGCATTGCGGGACGTCGATTTCGATCCAGGCGCGCTGCACGGGATGGGAATTGTCGCTCGAAAGGCCTTCGATGGTGGTGACGTGCTTGCCGGCAACGCGGGAGAGCGGCGCTACGCACGAGCGGATCGCGATGCCGTCAAGATGGACGGTGCAGGCTCCGCAAAGCGCCATGCCGCAGCCGAATTTTGTGCCGGTGAGGCCGAGGGAATCGCGAATCACCCACAAAAGTGGCGTGGATGGATCGTCGTCCACGGAAACCGATTTCCCATTCAAGGTGAAGGAAGTCATGTAGCGCCTCCGGAAAGTGGTTGTTGATGACGGGGCATGCTTGCCAGGGCGGGCGGTGGCACACCACCAATGATTTTTATTGGAGCGTGGCAACCGAGCGAAGGATACATCAAAAATCAAAAATGCTGGACGAAAATTCGACGATATTCAGATGGAAAGGAACCGGGTTATTTCTTGAAGAGATTTTCGAAAGCTTGTCGGGCGTCGGGCGGACGGCCGGGTATGGGCTCCGGAAGAGCGGCGGCGATCTGCGCGGGTTGCTGATACGACGTGGGAGCGGTGTCTTTTTCGATGGTGGTGCGGAACTCGTAGAACTTGCAGTTGTTTTTGCCGTCTTTGGGAGTGATGCGTTCGGGAATGGGCTGCGTACACTCAAACTGCGCGCCGGAATCGAAGAAGCGGCATTGTTTGCAGCAATGAAGTTCGGCATTGCACTTGGGACAAGTGCTGCCGGCATCGAAGCCGGGCGCGAGGACGGCACCACAATTGGCGCAACGAGCGCGGGTGACCGTGCCGACCATGCGAGGCGTGCGAGGGCCGAGATGATCGTTTTGTCCGCGCGGACCGCCCTGGGGCGGCTTGCGTTCGGGGCGGGACTTCTTTTCTTTGTCGCTATCGCGGTAGCCGCGATGGCTGTACTTACGATCCACAGATACCTCCGTGCATTGGCCTGGCGGCGATGCGAACGAAAAGAATTCGCGTTGCGGCAAACCTGCACTTCATAGAAATGGAAACGGGCAGCTTAAGCACTGCACAATGGTTTGTATCCAATCGGATTGCTACTCTTGGCGCGGCAAGAGATACTTCCTAAAATTTCTGGTTCAGAAGGAACTGCCAGCATCCAAGAGCAGGAGACGGGACAACATTGTTTGTAACTCTATGGGAATTCGAAGTCAAGCCGGGAAGCGAAGAATTGTTTGAAGGGACATACGGGCCGGACGGGCAGTGGGTGAGGCTGTCCCGGAGGGATGCGCGGTATCTTGGTACGCGGTTGTTGCGGGATGTGGGCGCGGTGCGGGTTTATGTGACGATGGATCGTTGGGAGTCGCGGGCGGCTTATGAGGAGTTTCGGGCGCAGTTTGCAACGGAGTACAAGGAGTTAGATCGGGAGTGCGAGGGACTGGCGGTGATTGAGAAACAGCTTGACGAATACGAATCCTAAGTAATCGACAGCGGCTAATGACGACTAAGGAACGATTTAGAGACGCGATTACCAAAAGCGTCGAATTAGAGAAGCTGGGAGAGCACGCATCGGCGTTGCAGCTATTGGATCAAGCGATCGCTGAAGCCATTGGTGACGACGATGTTCCGTGGATACGCACCTGGTGCCACCACGCGGCCATCCTGTCGAGACTTACTGAAGATTGGGCATTGGCCAACCGCTATTACGAACAATCCCTTGCCTCCGACCCAGAAAATGCCAGAGCTTTGTATGGATTGGCAGCGGTCGCTCTCGATGAGGGTGATCCCGCAACTGCTCGACAATACGCGACGAGATGCCATATGTCGATACTCCTAACTGACGATGAGATCTTGAGGGTGGGTCTTCTCGATTTGATTGCGAACAATTGGCCCGACCTTGTCGAGAACTAGTGTCCACATCCAGCTGAAAAGTGGAAGACGCCGCTAACCGGGCCTGGATTCTGCGCAGAGTTGCCGGGGCGGACCGAATTCGACCGCGGCGGCTTCTCGACATTGCAATCGAGCGGGCTTATGCTTCTTGGCATGGCACTATCGGCACGGAATCGGCTGGCAGGCGAAATTATTGAACTGGAATTTGGCGGCGTGATGGCACACGTGGTAGTGCGCGTGGGCAAGGACATGATCGAAAGCGTGATCACTAAGCGCAGCGCCGAAGAGATGAAGCTGAAAATCGGCGATAAAGTTTCGGCGGTGATCAAATCCACCGAAGTGATGCTGGAAAAAAGCTAGGTTCATTTCCCCCGCTGCGCCCAGAAGGATGATCCGATCGTGCTCCGCGAGACTCCAGCGCACTTATGCCTCCTTGCAGCCGTGGCCTTGGCACAGCTTTTTGCTGGCTCAGACCCGGCTGGTGCACAAACGGCGGCGCGGTTTCCAGTCCACTCTCATTGACCGTTGCAGATTTGAAAACGATGCCGCGAAAAACGCTGACAGTCGTACATCCACACGATAAGAAAACAGAAAAATACGAAGGCGTGGCGCTGGAAGAAATACTGCACAAAGCTGGAGTGCCGCAGGGCGAAGCGCTGCGCGGGCCGGCGATGGCTACGTATGTAGTGGCGGAAGGTGCGGATGGTTATCGCGTGGTTTTCCCGCTGGCGGAACTGGATTCCGGAATCGCCGACTCTGAAGTACTCGTTGCCGACACCATGGACGGCGCCCCGTTGGGCGATAAGCTAGCTCCGTTCCGGCTGGTCGCGCCGCACGAGAAGCGTCCCGCACGCTGGGTGCGCATGCTGAAGTCTCTTACTGCGGTTCGCGAAACGTCTCGATAGGTTCGTTCGTTTGGTCAGACCCGGCGATAAATCCGCAAAGCTTATCGCCAACCCCTAACTAATTTTAACTTATTTTCCTTGCAAATAGCCGGGAGAGGCCGGTGACTGGGAGATCGGGCTGGAGGAATTTTTGCGGGGAGCTGGCGGTGTGGAGGACGGCTTCGGCGGCGAGGTAGCCGCTTCGGACGGCGCCTTCCATGGTGGCGGGCCAGCCGGTGGCGGTCCAGTCGCCTGCCAGAAAGAGCCCGGGAGTTTTTGTTTCCTGCGCGGGGCGCCAATGGTCCACGCCAGGTAGCGGTGAAAAGGTTGCCGCGGCTTCCTTGATGACGGTGGCTTTGACTAGTTGCGCTTCGCGGGCATGGGGCAGTGCTTGGCGGACTTCCTTCAAGCACACGTCGATAATCTCTTCGCGGGATTTTCTTAGCAGGTCGTAGGATGCGCTGATGACCAGCTGGAGATATTGCCCAGTTTTTTTTCCGGTGGCGTTGTCGGCCGAAGACGGTTCGGGTCCGTAAAGAGCGGTCTTGTTGAAGATCCATTGCGTCTGCGTGTCGAGCAACGTGATGAACGATTCGTGGGTGACTTCGCGGTCGAACCACAGGTGCACGCCAGTGATGGGCGACACCTTGAACTTCTCGAGATGGCGCAGCGCGGGATTGGCGTTGCGGATTTCTGGCGGCAAGAGATCGGCGATGCGGTCGTGCGGAAGAGCGAGAACGAAGGAATCGGCAGCCTCTTCCCTTGCGCCGTCGAAAATCGCTGCATTCAAAGTTCCACTCTCGAAACGCAAGCTGCGTACGGGCGAGCGAAGAATTACTTCCCCGCCCTTTTTTTCGATGGCGGTGCGGCAACCATCATACAATTCGGCCAGCGGGACGGACGGCACACCCATGCGGTAACCGGTGCGATTGCCTAAAAAGGCTTTCCAGAAAACGTCGATGCCGAAGCGGGCGTCGGTGCGGTCCAGTTCTTCATTGAGAGCGCTGACGAGGACGACTCGCCAGAAGCGTTCGATGGCGGCGGGAGTTTGTTTGCGGCGCCGCAACCATTCGAACATCGAGATGGGCTCGGCGGCATACGCGTCCTTTGGGTGGCCGCCGGCAAAAAGAATAGCGGCGAGCGCTCGGGCGATAGAGAGTTTGTCCGGATAGGCGAGCGGCGCGAAAAACAGAAACGAACCGGTCATGTGCACGGGAGCAGGCAGAAAATCCGCTTCCATAATGCCGGTCATGCCTTGCGGATCGAGAAAGACGAGGCGATTAAAGAACTTAATTTTTCCAGCCGCGCCGACGCGCTTGTAAAAGTCTTCCAGATTGGTGCAGCAGCCGAGGGTGACGTGCTGGCAATTGTCCACTTGCTCGCCATTCGGCAAAGCATAGGAAGTTGCGCGGCCGCCGAGGTAGGGCCGCTGTTCGAAGAGGCGTACGCGGCAGCCTGAGTCAGCCAGCGCGACGCCGGCCGCCAGCCCCGCCAACCCGCCGCCAATCACGATCACGTTTTTCGAGGACATTATTCCGACTGTGCTGCCCGAATTTTGCGCGGGCGATGAAGAGCATTTTTTCCGCCTTGCTGAGGCGGACACGTTCGCCAAACACCGCGAAATCAAGCGACTCGATGCGGGCGAGCAGCGCGTTGTAAGTATGCACCAGTAGCCAGAGCGTGCCGCGACTATCGGCATCGACGAGGTCGAGAAGCTCGGCGCCTTCTTCATACATTTGCCAGGCGCGGTCGGCTTCGAAACGAAGAAGTTCGCGGACGCCGAGAGTGGCTTCATTTTTGGCGAAGTCGTCGGGAGAGACCTTGTAGCGCGCGAGGTCTTCATCGGGAATGTAAATGCGGCCCAGCGCCGCGTCTTCGCACACATCGCGAATGATGTTGGTGAGCTGGAAGGCCAAGCCGAGTTTTTCCGCGAGATCGAGAGCGCGGGGATCGCTGAAACCGAAAACGTGGGTGCAGGTGAGGCCGACGGTACCTGCGACGCGGTAGCAATATTCTTTCAGGCGGTCGAAGGTGGGATAGGTCTTGATCGTCAAATCCATTTCGGCGCCGGAGATCAGGTCGTGCAGGTAGCGCGCGGGCATGTGGAAGCGGCGCATGGTATCGATGAGGGCGGGAAGGACTTCCGCCTCGCCAAAAAGAGGTTCGTCTGGCAGGGGCTTTGCTGCGGTGCCGTCAAAAAGCTGGGAGTGACCTGTGACAGCTTCGTCGAATGCAGCGCGCCACCTGGCGAGGCCGCGCTGTTTGTCGGAGATGAAGTCGCCTTCGTCGGCGACGTCGTCGACCAGACGCATGAAGGCGTAGAGAGCGGCTAGACCATCGCGCTTGGGTTTCGGAAGAAGATAGAAGGCGTAATAAAAATTGCTGCGGGCGGCGCGGGCGATGTGGTGACAGTTTTCGTAGGATTGAGCGATGGAGCCGCAGTCGGGATCGGCCGTTCCGTGCAAAACGCGAGGGGCTTCCGTAGCGACCACGTTATGCCGGGCCCCTACAGGAAATAATTGGCCGACTAGAACGCGGCCTAGCAGCGTGACTTGTTTTGCTTTGCTGATAGCTGGGCGGTGATGAAGAGTGTCGTAGCCTTGCGATTCGATGGCGTTGAGTACGGCGATGCCGCCGCGGCTGAACATTTCCAGGTCGATGCGGAGTTTGCCTTCGACTTGTTGCGCGAGCGGAAGACCTTCGTCGAAGAGGGCGTACGTGCGAGCGATCAGATCTTTCATTAATGCAACGTAATTCGGCGAAAAGCGGCGGGAGATGATGTCGTCCTCGCTGACGCTGTGTTGCGCGGCGATATCCAACGGAATGTAGATGCGGCCTTTTTCCAGGTCACGCGAGACGTCCTGCCAAAAATTTGCTAGTTGCAGCGCGGTGCAGGTGGCGTCGGAAAGTTTTTGGCGGAATTCATCACGGTAGCCGCAGAGGTAGAGGACCAAACGGCCGACTGGATTCGCGGAGTAGATGCAGTAGTCGAGCACGGAATCCCAGGTGGGATAGCGTTTGACAGTTTGGTCATGGCGAAAGGCCTTTAGCAGGTCGGCGAAGGGCTGTTTGGGAATATTTTTTGCGACTATGGTTTCGCGCAGCGCGATAAAGACCGGATGCGACGGCTGGCCTTCATAGCAGGCGCTGAGTTCCCGTTCCCACCAATCCAGAAGTTCCAACGCGCGTTGTGGGACCGGGACTTCGTCGCCGAGGTCGTCGGCCCATCGGCAGTAGGCATAGAGATTGTAGAAGTGCTGGTGCAAATCCTTGGGGAGCAACCAGCTTGCCACGTTGAAATTTTCGTAGTGGTGGGTGGCTAGCCAGCGCGTGTACTGCTGTGCGGATTCCGGAGTGCAGCCAGCGGGCGGGGCGTTCTGCGCGATTTCAAGTTCGCCTGGGCGTAACATCAGAAGAGAGATTCCTCGCTCCGCTCGGAATGACCATTAGAACGACAAACTGCCATTTAAGTTTAGCGCAGTTGGCTTCGCAAAAGCTTACGGGCGGACGGCTAGTTTGATTTCGCCGCTGCGGGACTTCATGCGTTCGAAGGCCTGGGGAAGATCGGCCAGGCGAATTTCTTCGGTAACGAAATCCTGCGCGGAGATCTCGCCGCGGCGAACGGCTTCGAGCGCTTCACGGATAAAGCGCGGCGTGTGATGAAATGTTGAAATAATTTTAATTTCGGAATAGTGAATGGTGGCGGGCTCAATTTCCACTTTGGTGCCAGACGGCAGGCCGCTGAAAAAATTGACGACGCCACCGCGGCGGACCAGGCTTAGCGCGGTTTGCCATGCGGCAGGATTACCGGCGGCCTCGACAACCGCGTCGGGACCGCGTTTGTCTTCGGTGTGGGCACGGACCGCTTCGATTGCATCGGGAACATCGTTGACATTAATGATGGCGTGAGCGCCGAGACGGCGCGCGACATCAAGCGGAGCATCGCGGCGGGCAAGCGCAATCACACGAATACCGCGGCGCGACAGCATGCGCACAAATTTCAGGCCGATCGGTCCGCAGCCTATGACCACAGCAGTATCGCCGGTGCGCAATTCCATTTCGTGAATGCCGCGAAGCACACAAGCCAGCGGTTCGACGAGCGCCGCGCTTTGATCGTCCACCGAGTGCGGAACCTCCAGCATGTTTTCAGTAACGATGCGGCCGGGGATGCGCATGTACTCGGCATAGGC
>WNFO01000883.1_pt1 | contig 34737 bp, 26 predicted proteins | sample 5400251 | NCBI WGS metagenome assembly WNFO01 (sample SAMN13153354, study PRJNA577476) | soil metagenome | isolation source: 100 cm saprolite under Madrone tree | place: USA:California | collected 2016-06-14
TCGATGATGCGGAGCAGATCTTCGTCGCCGAGCGGATTGAAAATAATCACTTCGTCCAGCCGGTTCAAAAACTCCGGATTGAACACCCGCTTTACTTCGGTCATCACCATGTCTTCCATGCTCTTCTGCCCGGCTTCATCGGCGCCGGACTGGAAGCCCATGGCGGTGCGTTTTTGCAAGTGACGCGCGCCGAGATTGGAGGTCATGATGATGATGGTGTTTCGGAAATCCACGGTATTGCCGAGGCCGTCCGTCAACTGCCCGTCTTCAAAAACCTGCAACAATATATTAAAGACGTCCGGATGCGCCTTCTCGATTTCATCGAGGAGGATGACCGAGTAAGGAGTCCGGCGGACGCGCTCCGTTAACTGACCGCCTTCTTCGTAGCCCACGTACCCTGGAGGCGCGCCGATCAGCTTCGACACGGAGTGCTTCTCCATAAACTCCGACATATCGAAGCGCACCAGCGACTTCTCCGAACCAAACAAAAACTCCGCCAGGCGCCGCGCGACTTCCGTCTTGCCAACACCGGTCGGCCCCAGAAAAAAGAAGCAGCCCACGGGACGAAGTGGCGACTTGAGGCCCGCGCGGCTGCGGCGAATGGCACGAGCCAGCGCGGTGATGGCTTTGTCCTGGCTGATGACGCGCTTGTGCAGTTCCGGCTCGATGCGCAAAAGTTTTTGCTGTTCGTCTTCTTTGATGGAAGTGACGCCGATGCCGGTCCAGCGCGAAACGACTTCTTCGATATCTTCGCGCGTGACGATGCCGGTCGAGGCGTCGTCCAATTTGAACCGTTCGCGCAGGCCGCGCAGGTTTTCTTTTTCCTTGCGCTCTTCCTCGGAATAGAAACGCGCCTTTTCGAATTCGTGATTGGCGATGGCTGTTTCCATGCGGTGAGTGATGAACTTCACGCGCTTCTGAACTTCGCCGACTTCTTCGGGGACGGTGGCCTGGCGGAGCTTCACGCGGGCGCCGGCTTCATCGATCAGGTCGATGGCTTTGTCGGGAAGAAAACGATCGGGGATGTAACGGTTGGAGAGATAGACGGAGTAGCGGAGGGCTTCTTCGGTGTAGCTGACGGCATGGAATTTTTCGTAGCGCTCGCGAACGCCCTGAATGACCTGCACAGCCTGGTCTTCGTCCGGCGCCGGTACCTTCACGGACTGAAAGCGGCGCTCGAGCGAACGATCTTTCTCCACTGACTTGCGGTATTCGCTTGGCGTGGTTGCGCCAATGCACTGAATCTCTCCGCGGGAGAGCGCGGGTTTCAAAATGTTGGCGGCGTCGAGGGAGCCTTCCGCGGAACCGGCGCCCACGAGAGTGTGCAGCTCGTCGATGAACACGATGGAGTTCTGGCTCTCCATCAATTCCTTCATGATGGTTTTCAGCCGCTCTTCGAACTGGCCGCGATATTTTGTGCCGGCGACAATCAAGGAGAGGTCCAGGGAAAGGATGCGTTTGTCCGCGAGGAAAGGCGGAACGTCACCATCGGCGATGCGCTGCGCCAGGCCCTCGACGATGGCGGTCTTGCCCACGCCGGGCTCGCCGATCAAAACCGGATTGTTCTTGGTGCGGCGGCAAAGAATCTGAATGACGCGCTCGACTTCGCCTTCGCGGCCAACGAGAGGATCGAGAGAGCCTTCCGACGCCGCTTGCGTGAGGTCGCGGCTGAATTCCGCGAGCAGCGAGGTTTCCTTGGGCCGGGCCGCCACTGTTTTTTCGCCGGAGGTGCGCGCCAGCTCTTCCCGAAGCGTGGAAAGACGCAAACCGCGCTCCATCAAAATCTCCGCGCCGAAGCACTTCTCTTCACGCAGGATGCCCAGAAGCAAATGCTCGGTGCCGACGTGCTTGTGCCCGAGCCGCTCGGCTTCTTCCGCCGCCATATTAAGGATGCGCTTGCACTCCGCGCTGAGCGGCACTTCGACGGAGGTCGAGATGCGCTCGCGGATGGTAATGCGGCCTTCGATTTCTTTGCGAATGGACTCGATCGAGCCCTGCTGGCGGAGGAAACGGTTGGCCAGCGCTTTATCCTCGCGCATCAAGCCGAGGAGCAGGTGCTCGGTCTCGATGTACGGGCTGCCATACTGGCTGGCTTCGTACCTCGCAAAAAATATGACGCGTCGCGCTTTCTCTGTATAACGTTCGAACACGTTAGCTCGCTTCCCCCCGTGGGACCCCGCTCGCGGAGGCCACCGCCTCGCGAGTCCGCAGAACGCCATGCTCCAGCGCCAGTATGCGGTCACACCGCGCGGCGAGCGCTAGGTTGTGCGTCGCGATCAACGACGTCAACTTGTGCGTGCGGTGCAGCCGTTCCAGCAACTCGAACACGACCCAAGCATTCTGCTCGTCCAAATCTCCGGTAGGTTCATCTGCCAGCAGCACCGACGGCTCAGTGACGAGCGCCCGGGCAATCGCGACGCGCTGCTGTTCCCCTCCGGAGAGTTCCCCCGCGCGGTGATCGGCCCGATGTTCCAAGCCCACCTCCGCGATCCACTTCCGCGCCATCCTGAGCGCGGAAGCAAAACTGTCGCCGCGCACCAACAGCGGCATGGCTACGTTTTCCGCAGCCGTAAAGTCCGGCAGCAACTGGTGGCGTTGCCACAAAAATCCAATGGCACGATTCCGAAATTCCGCCAGCGCCGCGTCGTTAATCGATTCAATGGCTTTCGTTGCGAAGTATACTGCACCGCTCGTTGGCGTGTCTAGCGCGGCGAGCAAGTGCAGCAAGGTACTTTTGCCAGCTCCCGATGGCGCGACGACGGCAACCATCTCTCCCTGCCGCAAAATCAAGTTGGCATCCGCCAGCACGGAGATGCTTTTCGCGCCACTTCCGTAAGTTTTCTTCAACCCGCGTGATTCCAGAACAACCCCGGCGTCTCCCGAATCCCCGGCCGCCACTCCGACCTCAATTTGCGTGTGCTGGGTCATTCCGCTGCAACGCCTTTCGCTTCGGCTGCGCCGTTTCCCTGTTTTCTTAGATGCTTCCAGTGCAATCCCCGTGCCGTAAGGCGCAGCACTTCACATGACCCAAAGTGTTTCCCATTTCGGCTAGTCCCTTGCCTGGCGAAAAAAGGGCAATTTTGCGTCAATCTGAAACGCAAATAATCTATCTGTTTTCAACAGCTTGCGGTGGGCTATTGCTGCCGCTGGCGTTGAGAGATGCGCCCCGGTCTCACCCACCTGCCTCAAACTCAGGATAGGAGCAAATCTCGCGCCAAATGGCCTGAGAATATTGTTATTGCAAGCCCATTCTTGCTTCTCATTCATACCGAAGAATTTCCACCGGCAGGAGCCGTACCGCAGCGCGCGCCGGTAAAATCGTGGCGGCGATCGAAATCCCCATGGCCACGGCAGTGATCCACATTCCGTCGAAAACGCTGGGATGAAACGGCACGTAAGAAACAGCGTACACTTGCGGGTCGAGGGGAATCAGATGGTAGTTCCCCGCTACGAATGAAAACGCGTATCCGATGAAAAGGCCAATCAGCGTGCCCGCGGTTCCGATGCTGATTCCCAGCCAAAGAAAAATCGTTCGAATCTGCTCGCGGCGCGCGCCCAAGGAGCGCAGCACTGCGATGTCGCGTGCTTTGTCTGTAACCGTCATGGAAAGAACCACCAGAATGTTGAGGCCGGCGACGAACGTAATCAGACCGATGAAGATGGCCGTGACGAGCTTCTCCAGGCGCAACGCACGAAACAGCGCGCGATTCTCTTCCATCCAGGTTGTTGTTGAGAAACCTTGTCCGGCGGCTTGCCGGACTTGTTCCGCGATTTCGCCGGCGCGTTCCGGCTGAGCCAGTCGGAACTCGAGGACGTTGACGACGTCACCCGTCCCGGAGAGTCCTTGAGCAGCGGCCAGCGTCAGGAAACACCAGTTCTCGTCGTAGTCATAGAAACCGGAATCGAAAACTCCCGCAACACGAAACCGCCGCGTGCGCGGCATCAAGCCGTAGGGAGTCAATCTTCCCTGCGGACTCGTGAGCGTGACGTAGTCGCCAGGAGAGACCTTCCATTCCTCGGCGATCTGTTTGCCAATAAGCAGCGCGTCAATGCCGTCCGCGTCCGGGGAAAAGTCCAGTCTTCCGGCGATGATGCGCTGCAATGCTTCGTCGGTGTTTCGCTCCCGCTCCGGATCGATGCCTTTAGTAACCACGCCGCGCGCCTGCCCAGCGAAAGAAAGCAGCACAGTCTGGTAAACGGCAGGTGTGACAGAACGCACGCCAGTTGCTGCCGCTAGCTTACTGGCCATCTCTTCGTAATTCTTGATTCCGCTGGTGCCGGGGCGCATTAAGGAGACGTGAGCAGTCACGCCGAGCAAGCGATCTTGGAGGGTCTCACGGAAGCCGGTGTTCATGGAGAGGGCGATCACCAGCGTCGCCACTCCTGCGGCGACTCCGATCATGGAAAACAGTGTGACCAGTCGCAGCACCGCCGGCCGGTACGGCGACCGCAGGTACCGCTGGGCTACGAACCATTCGAATCGCATGCTGGTTGGAAGAATACGTTACGCGCCGTGTCCTTCGGAAGATGATTCGCCTCCACCTTCCGGCCGCAGCAGCGGAAAAAGGATGACGTCGCGTATCGAAGGCGAGTCCGTCAGCAGCATCGTAAGGCGGTCGATGCCGATCCCCTCGCCGGCCGTTGGAGGCATGCCATGGCACAGTGCGCGAATGTAATCCACGTCGAGCTGCTTGGGGACGTCTTCTCCACCCTGCGCCATCTGCGCCAGAAAGCGCCGTTCCTGCTCGGCAGGGTCGTTCAACTCGGAGAAGCCGTTGGCCACTTCCATTCCCGCAACGTAAATCTCGAATCGCTCTGTCACCGAGGGGTCGTCCGGCTTCTGCTTCGAGAGTGGCGAGATTTCAGTAGGAAATTCGTAAAGGATCGTGGGCTGGACAAGCTTATCTTCGGCTAGCATTTCAAATAACAATCCCGTCCACTCCCCATCGCTCATTTTCTCCTTGCCCGGATAATGCCTTTCGCCGAGGGCACGCGGTATTCCTGGCTGGCCGAGTTCTTTGACACTCGGTGCGACTCCCAAGTTCGCAGGCCAATACTTGACGATGGCCTCCCGCATCGAGAGCCGCTGCATTTTCGAAAAATCGAGCTCCGTCTCGCCATACTTCACCGTGGCTGAGCCGGTGATTTTCTTGGCCAGCAGCGCGAAAAGTTGCTCGTTCATGTCCATCAAATCGCGATAGTTGCTGTATGCTTCGTAGAACTCCAGCATCGTGAATTCCGGATTGTGCTGGGTGGAAATGCCTTCGTTGCGGAAGTTTCGATTGATCTCGTAGACACGGTCGAATCCTCCGACCGTCAACCTCTTCAGATAAAGCTCCGGCGCAATGCGCAAATACAGATCAATGTCCAAGGTATTGTGGTGTGTCCTGAACGGCCGTGCGGCGGCGCCCCCGGCGATGGGATGCATCATCGGCGTTTCGACTTCGATGTAGCCTCTGGCGTCAAAGAACTTTCGCAGTTCCTGGACAATCCGAGCACGCGTCTCGAACACCTGGCGGGATGTTTCATTGGCGATCAGGTCGAGATACCGTTGCCGGTAGCGCAGCTCCACGTCCGTCAAACCGTGCCATTTCTCGGGCAGCGGCAGCAGCGCCTTCGAGAGAAAGAAAATCTCGTCGACCCAGATGGAAAGCTCATTGGTCTTGGTTCGAAACAGGTGCCCGCGCACGCCAATCGAATCGCCTAGGTCCAACAGGTGAAACAATTGAAATCCCTGCTCCCCGACAACATCTTTCCTTACATAAATCTGGATTTTCTTTCCCGATCCTTGCAAATGGGCGAACCCCGCCTTGCCCATCAAGCGATACGAGACCATGCGCCCGGCAGTCTGCACTTCGCGCTTGTTCGCCTCCAGCTCCGGCCCACTCGTGCCTGCGTACTTCTCTACCAGTCCAGCCGGCGTATCCGTCCAGCGAAATTCACGAGGATAAGGATCATGTCCCAGCGCCTGGATCTGTTCGAGCTTCTTGTGGCGCTGTTCAAACTGGTCGCGCGGCTCAAATTGCAAAGGGAAAATCCTTTCGGAAATGATGGAATTTGAGTATAACGGCGCGCCTCATCCTTGAGCAAGGAACACGCCGCTGCCTCGCTAGGCTGACGGGAGCGCGCGAACCCAGGACAGATTCTCAAATTGCTCGTTCTCAGATTGGCTTGTAAGCATTCCTGACAACTCAACGGTGCACATTAAGAATATTATGGCTTGTAAATAGCTTTTTGTTATACTCCCAACCCTGTCCCGACGGAGAGCTCCTGTGAAAGACTCTATCCGCCCCCTCACCCGCGGAAAGTCTGTCAAAGACGACTGGCGCGCGTGGCTGCCAGAAGCAAAAGCACAAGTTTTTCGCAACCAGGTCCACCAACTCGAATCCAGTTATGTGATGTTAAGCGTTTCGCTTGACGAGGCTATCGAGTTGGAGCAAATGGGCCAACCCGAGAAGTCCCAGCAAGCTGTGGGGATTACTTCGGGCCTTTGTAGACTGCTCACTCAGGCGCTGGGCGGGCTGCTTAGTGCTCTGTACGAACATGCCAAGCACTATGGAACCATTCCTAACGCCGTGCCGCTGGATCCCGCCAATTTTCAAGGACAACGGGGCCAGCGCTCGGCTCGCATGAGCAACCTGCTCAACCATGTGCTGCTATCTCATCGGCTCCAGTTCCTCCATAAACTAGGCACGCTGGAGGAAATGGTCGAGGATCTTGGCAAGGATTTTCGTCATGCCGCCGATGACCTCGCCGAAGGGACTTCTGTGAATGCCCCGAAAATGTGGGCTGAGGTGGACTCGGACCACTACGATTTGAATACCTGCCTGCGAGAAGCCATAGTCGTGTTCAAATCTTTCCTGATTGTCTTACCCGAAAGCCAGCTTGGGGCTTTCCAAAATACCGTTCGCGAGCAATCTCGGCTTCAGGCAGCCGGGGCCCCTTCCCTCCCGCGCGCGATCCGTCATGGACGAATGACCGCAATCGCGGGAAAATGATCAGGCCTGCTCGCCCGCAGGGATCCGGCAAGCTTACCGGGGGAACAAAATCCCCGGGGTGGTGTTTGTTTAGACATGCGGGCTTCTGCCAGGACAACTCAAGGGGGTAGTCGGTGCATCCGAACAGGTGGATGCGCCGCTGTTGGACCGTTGGCCCGAAACCGACCAAGCGATCCCGATGCGTCGACCTCTCGACAGTCCACCAAACCGGTGACTGAAGCGGAGGCCATCCGTCTGGCCCAGGCCGGAGATGCTGCGGCTTTTGAATTTCTGTACCACTTGCACAGCCGCCGCGTCTACGCTTTGTGCCTGCGCATGGTGAATAACCCGTCCGATGCGGAAGACCTGATGCAGGAAGCGTTTCTGCAGCTTTTCCGCAAGATTGGGACCTTCCGCGGAGAGTCGGCCTTCTCGACTTGGTTGCACCGGATGACGGTCAATGTGGTGCTGATGCGGCTGCGCAAGAAGTCGCTCCCGGTGGCCTCGCTCGAAGAAACGACGGATCCCGATGATGAGACGGGCGGCCCACGGAAGGACATCGGCGCCCCGGATTTGCGCTTAAGCGGTGCCGTCGACCGGGTCAATCTCGAGCGTTCGGTTGAAAAGCTGCCGCCGGGCTACCGGACGGTGTTCGTACTGCACGACGTCCAGGGGTACGAGCACAACGAGATCGCGGAAATCATGGGATGCTCGGTGGGAAATTCGAAGTCGCAGTTGCATAAGGCGCGCACGCGTTTGAGGGACCTGCTCCAGGAAGAGGTCCGCCAGCAGGCACGGGAAGTACGCCACGCGGCAAAAACTCAGACGGCGCATGATGATTGAGCTACAATGAAGTCCAATCAAGGGTGTGTGAGCGGCTTCACGGCGAGCATCAGGGAATTGTGACGGCACGATTTGAGAGAAGCCGGGGAGCAGGCACCCAGCGCTGGCTCCGGCGGAGTGAAGAGTCATGCAGTGTAAGGACGTGGAATTCGCAGTAGAACAGGAAGGTCTGGCGCCCCTCCCGGAAGCGGCCCGAGCGCATGTGGCCACTTGCAGCTATTGCCAGGGATTTGTCGCGGACCTCGCGAACATTGTTTCTATCGCCAATGAATTGCCCGCCGAAGTAGAGCCGCCCGCGCGGGTGTGGGCTTCTCTCCGGGCTCAACTCGAACTTGAGGGAATTATCAAGGCGCCGGTCATTCCTGCCAGGGGTGAACGGTCAGCTTGGTGGCATGGTTTCCGCGATCTGTTTCGTAGCCGCGTTCTAGCAACGGCGGCCGTGGGCGTGTTAATCGTCGTTGCTGGATTCCTGCAACTGCGGCAACGGCCGGATACCGCATTGAAACCTACTGGGACCGTTGCAGAGCCGGCCTCGCAGATGGCCTTCGCGCAGACTGCCAAAGTTCTGAATGAACAAGAAATCGATCTCAGAAACATGCACCTTGCCGGCACTTCTCCGGTGGATAGCTCTTTCCAGCAGAACCTGCAGGAAGTAAATGTATTTATTGCTGACTGCGAGCGCCATTTGAAAGCCGAACCGCAGGACGAGCTGGCGCGCGAATATCTGTCCATCGCATATCAGCAAAAAGCCGAATTACTTTCCGCGATGATGGATCGCGAAGGGAGTCTCCACTAACATGGGAACTGGAATCTTGAGGTTCGGCTCTTTGAGACAAGACTTGAACCGCCGCGTGCTGCCGGTACTGGGAGCCACTGCTATTCTCTGCTCGGGTTTGCCTGCCGCCACCGCGGCAGCCGCCGGTCAGCATTTCGAAAAGCATTTTGCAGTCAATGCCCGCCCGGTGGTTGTAATTCACAACGTCGCCAATGGCCGCATCGAAGTGAAATCCTGGAAAAACGCCGAAGTCGACGTCCTCGCCAGCCAAACTTCCGACAAAATTGGCTTCGACATGGAGCAAGCCGGCGACCGCATCGACGTCACCGCCAATATTCTGGACTCCTCGGCGCAGCCCGCCGAGTTGGCAGCCAATCTGCAGCTCACCGTGCCTGAAGAAACGGAACTGCAACTCAAGACCGAGACAGGACTGATTTACGTCGAGCAGGTCATGGGCGACATGACCCTGGAAAGCGTCGCAGGCGAAATTCACCTTAGGGAAGTTTCCGGCTACATCATTGTCCGCACCACGGAAGGCTCGCTGGTCTGCACGCAGTGCGCCGGCAAATTGGATTTCAAATCCATCAGCGGTGGCGCTCAGGTTCTCCAACCGGCGCTTACCAACGTCAGTCTCTTCACCACTTCGGGAAATATCCTCTTTGACGGCGATTTCGTACGCACCGGTCTCTATACCATGAAGAGTGGCAAGGGCCTCGTTGAGGTTCGCTTCTCGGGCAACGATTCCTTTGACCTGAAGGCGCAAACCGCCGTGGGCACAGTCGACAATCGGGCTGCGGCATACCTCAAACCGGATCCGCACAGCAGCATCAGGCGCGCGGCATCCAAGTTCACTCGTGGGCTCTTCGGCACTGTCGGACAGGGCTTGGCCAAAGTCGAACTCTCCTCCTACAGTGGTACAATTCGCATTCTGAAGCGCGACTAGCTGTTCGCGCCGCGATCGCGTGACAACTACACCTCCTTTGCGCGGGCAACCCCGCGTTCCAGTGTTGTGTCTCGCCGGGTTTATGGGTTCCGGCAAGACCACCATCGGCACACTCCTGGCGCGGCAATTAGCCTGGCGCTTTGTCGATCTCGATGACCGCATCGAAGCTTCTGCGGGCCTCGCGATTCCTGAAATTTTCGAGCGCCTCGGCGAACCTGCTTTCCGCCAGATCGAAGCGGATCAGCTCCGCTCCGCCCTCGGCCGCGCCACGGAGCTGAGAGAAAGCACCGTTCTCGCACTCGGCGGCGGCACCTACGCGCAGCCAGGCTGCCCAGATTTTCTGCGCGCTGCCGCCATCCCGGTTTTGTGGCTGGATTCCCCCATCGAAGTTCTGCTCTCGCGATGCATGACCATGACCGGCCGCCCGCTTTTCCGCGACGAAGCCAGCTTCCGCGCGCTCTACTCGGAGCGTCTCCCTTCCTATCTACTTGCCGAGTATCGCGTGGACAGCTCCGGCGAACCCACACAGGTGGTTGCGGAAATTCTGCGCCGCGGCATTGTTGCATCCGGTGGAAACACCGCGCATCTGGTGGTTGAGAAACCGCTGCCGTGAGAGAGAATGGACGCGGGGGTAAGAAGCACTGTGAAATTCAGAATAGGTTCGATCGCTCTGACACTGGGAATCGTGGCGTGCGCCGCGTTGTCTCTCGTTGCTCAGAAAAAGGCCACGCCATCGTCCGGCGCCGTTGTCTTTGCTCAGGACAAGGGCAAGTTCACCATTAAGCTCGGCGGTCAGACCGTCGGCCACGAGGAATTTGAAATTGCGCCGTCCGGCGGCGGCTGGCTCGCCAAAGGCACCGCGGAAATCAAGCCGCCCGAAGGCCCCGCAAGCAAAGTCTCCGGCTCACTCACGCTGCAAGCCGATGGCGCGCCCATCAGCTATAACTGGAGCGCCCAGGCGGAAAAAACCAACGGCGCTCACATCCTCTTCGCCAACGGCGTGGCGAGTATCACGCTGGAGATGCAAGGCGCGCGCCCCTTCCAGCAGGATCTTACTTTCAATTCTCCGCTCATCGCCGTTCTGGACAACAATCTCTACCACCAGTACGCCGTCCTCGCGCGCATCTACGACTGGTCAAAGGGTGGCGTGCAGACTTTTCCGGTTCTCATTCCCCAGGAATTGACGCCTGGCACTATCACCGTGCAATCCACGGGGTCAGCAAGCGCCGACGGAAAGACCTTCGAGGGCCTCAAGGTCTCTACGTCCGACCTCGAGATTCTTCTTTTGCTCGATGGCAATCATCGCTTGATGCGCTTGGAAGTTCGTGAAGCCAAAGTCTCCGTCATCCGCGACTAACCGAATCTTTGATCGAATCACTTGCAACAAAAAAGTGGGACAGACATTTCTGTCTGTCCCACGATTGTGCTCTGCCTTGAAAAAAGCTTATCGCGCGAGCGGGCGCTGAAAAATAGGTCCGCCAGGACGCCGCAGCGGATAGCCCTGCGGATTGCCATGAGCGTGCGAGTGCGCAAGCCCATTCGAATGGCTCATGCCGATGTGGCCGTTGCCGTTGCCATTCGCCGACGCGTGCTGCGGCAGCCGCGCCGGATTACCGATAGGGCGGAGATTGATCGGCCCTGCACTAACGTGGTCACTGATCGCCTGCAGCCTCTTCAATATCGACTGCCACTGTTCCCAATCCAATTGCCGCAGGAACGGCCGCAATCCCTGGATGAACGGATCTTCCATCAGCGCTTCGCCGTCGGATTCCGGGATAAAGAACCGGTTCAAACCGACGCTCAGCGCTTCGGAGATCTTCTCCAGCGTGCCGAGGCTCGGCGTCATCTGCCCGCTTTCGATGCGGGAGAGGTAGGAGCGCGAGACCTTCGAGCGTGACTGCAGTTGGCTCTGGGTCATGCTGCGCGATTCGCGCAATTGGCGAATGCGCTGGCCGATATTCTCGACCGTCTCCTGGTTAACAAATCTTTCGGCGGCTGGTTCAGCGACTGCTTCCTCCGGAGGCGCCGGTGGAGGAATCAGGAACTCCAAGCGCTGAGGTAAGGCGCGCACGCATCGGCGGCAATTCCCCGTGCGCGTACGGTACTGGACGAGACCGCAGGTCTTACAGCGGATGACTTCCCGATCCATTTCTAACGAACTCATCTCTTTTTCTAATTGTGCGGACACCGGCACTCCTTGCTGACTGTTTTTCCGGCGTGCGGATAGGGGAAGAAACGCTGGAACGTTCTTTCGGAAGGCAGTGACTGGCGCAGTGGGAGTATCGTGTGAATCGCCAAATTCTGTCAAGAGTATTTTTGAACTATTTTTGATTCCGCTCTCCGCGTTTCGCCGTGTTACGCCCGGCGTTCGCCTGTCCGTTCGGGCAGTTCTGCTTCTTCGTCCTCTTCTCTCTTTTCAGTTTCCGCTAGTCCTTGTATACTCCTCCGCCTCACACCACACCAGTAGTGGTTCCCTTCGATCCTCAGCTTTTCCACAGCCCCGCTTTTTCTGTCTCGTAGCGCCGGGCTTCAGCCCGGCATCCTCTCTTTCGCCTCTGTAGGGGCCGGCTTCTGAGGCGGGCCACTCTTTCGTCGCTCCCCGCCTGCGTCATCCCGAGCGTAGCGAGGGATCTGCTTTTCTCTTCCTCGTTTCGCATCTTTCCATTTTGTAGCGGCGACTTGACGTCGCCATCTTCGCTCCGGCGCCCTCGCAACAGCAACAGAGACTTCGCCCGCGTCGAAAAAAACTCGACATCCTCTGGACGATGTAGCCCCGAACTCTCCTCTTTCTAGTTTCTGCCTTGTAGTTTCCAGTTTTCCCATTCTCACCCGAAGCCCGCCGAAGCATCTCCTGCGAGAGAGGGCAAATCCCCACGCATTTAACTCTTTCCGCAGCTCTGCTGAGACTGCAGTTTTTCTCTTCTCAACTGCAGAGGTATTTGTGGACTTCGAATTGCATTCTTAGGCCACGCTATGAACCACCGTTCCATTCCTACCACTCCCTCGAAATGTAGTTGGCACGCCAGGCTAGCCTCTACTACGGTGCAGAACACACCATATGGGGTTGATTTCCACAGCATGCCTCCTATATTTTGGGGTACCCTTGCTAGGGGGACTAGCTCTCGTGCGCATGTTTCATAAGAGAACTGGATTCCACCAGCAGAACCTTTTTGGGGACACCGCTGGGACTAGCCCAATGAACCCTAACCTAGGCTGTGTGTATACACCGAAAATACTGGCGGATTGGGTCGCAGCCGAACTCATCCATCGGTTGCCAAGAAAAAAACCGCTTCTGATACTAGACCCCGCATGCGGAGACGGAGCACTCCTCCGCAGTGTAAATAGGAGCAAGGGGGGGGCTTGCATACGGCTTGCAGGTGTTGATATTGATCCAGATGCGATTCGAAAAGTTGGCGCCAATGTACCCGCCGATACGATTCTCAGACGCGCCGATGCCCTTCAACCCGCGAAGAAACCCTTAAGCGTCGAGTCCGGTTGGAATGCTCTCCTCGACACTCGTGCTATCTCAGGAGTTATTTCGAACCCGCCGTGGGGAGCTGAAGTTCGGCAGGCCCCCGGAGAACTTCGCCAAGCAGGCTTCCAGCTTGCTCAGGGTCAGTTTGATTCATATGACCTGTTTATTGAGCTGTGTCTAAAGGTGGCGCCGGAACATACGATTCTCGCTCTTATCATTCCTGACTCGCTTTTCCTACCCGAGCACAAGGCACTTCGCACGATGCTATTGGAACGGACGCAACTGTTGCTAATTGCGCGACTGGGTGAAGGTTTCTTCGACAACGTTTATCGAGGCACTGCAGTCGTGATCTGCGAGAAAACTAAGCCACGCCCTTCACGCTCGATCGAATGCTTCAGGCTCCGTAAGGAACAGCGCGATCAAGTTTTGGCAAATGAAATCCCCTTGAGCGAAGCGAAAGCTCGCGCTACGCATCTTGTACCTCAGGTCCAATTTCAGGCTGACCCTGAGAGGCGGTTCACAATTGACGTTAACGAAGTAGATCTTTCATTTTTCCAGCAGATTCATGCCCACCGCAGCGACTGGGCAACTTGGCTGGTCTCCGGCCGAGGAGTTGAGCTATCAAAAACCGGGGCGGTCGTCATATGCCCCAAGTGTTCTACTGCGAGACCAGAGCCTCGCGAGCGCGCTAGTCTGCGGTGCGAACATTGCGGAATATCGTTCGAATGGGAAAGGGCAAAAAAGAAGCAGATCATCAAAAAGAGTCTTACTCCTTTGCAGGGGTGGAAACGGTTGATCGTCGGCGAAGACGTAGATAGATATAGATGCGCGTCGTCCCGAATCATCGAGGTAAACATTCCGGGAATAAACTACAAGGAGTCCTCAACGTTTGAAGGAGTCAAGCTTCTGGTCCGGAAAACCGGTGTGGGGTTGAAGGCCGCTATCGACGATTCGGGCGCGTTTACCAATCAGGTCGTGTTCCACTATAGAGCGAGACCCAATAGAACGCCGACGTTCTTCCTAGACTATGTTCTAGGAGTGCTATGCTCACGTGTCATGCTGGCTTACCATCTAAAGCGAACGGGGGACAGTGAGTGGCGGTCACACCCCTATGTGACTCAAAAAACGATCGCGGAACTCCCGGTACCCGTTGCATCTGAAGGACAATGGCAATGGCGCCAAGCAAAAGCGATCGCAGATGCCGTATCTCTTCGCCGCGCCACAAAATGCCCAAACATTGACTCTGACCTTCATATAGACTCATTGGTCGCAGGGTTATACGGATTGGACAAGGACGCCTGCGCATGGGTGCTCAACGTCCTAAACCAAGCGCAATCTCTTCAGGCTATTACGAGTATGCGAGCAAAGCCAAATCAACTCCAGTCGCTGAAGGTCTAACTGAGTGTCATACAGATATATCGGCAACAAGACGCGATTTCTTACCCAGCTTATGTCTGCGACCTCAAGATTTGTAAAACCTGGGCAGACTGTCGCCGATCTCATGTGCGGTACTGCCAGCGTCTCGGCTGCCCTCAGAACATCAGGGTATAAAGTCATTGCCTCAGACCTGATGACCTTCGCTGTTCAGCACGCAACGGTACGACTGACAATCGACTCCGCCCCCCTGTTTTCTGAGGTCGGCGGATCCTACTTCAAAGTCCTCGACTACCTACAATCGCTGCAACCAATTAAGGGCCTAATGGTTCGCGAATACAGTCCCGGGGGAAAACCTGCTGCGGGCTGCCCTCCTCGGATGTATCTCACGGAACTGAACGCGGGTCTCATAGATGCGATCAACCAGCAACTTAACTCTTGGAATGCTCAAAAGCTTCTTACACATCAAGAGTATTCACTGCTTCGCCATGACCTTGTTCTGGCGACAAACCGCATTGCAAACATTGCCGGTACGTATGGCCATTTCAGGTCGAAATGGAGCAATGGATCCCTTTCGAAGCTCACTTTACTTCCTAGCGAATTTGTTTGGGGCTTCCCCACCGATCACCTTGTCATGCAAGGACCTGCAGAATCTGTGTCCCAGAGTCTGACGGCAGATCTCTGCTATCTCGACCCGCCCTACATGAAGCGCCAGTACGCCGCCAATTACCACCTTATCGAGACGATCGCGCGCGGTGACGAACCCGAAGCAATTGGTGTGAGCGGCCTTCGCCCGTGGAGGGATCAGTACTCTGATTTTTGTTCAAAAGTAAGAATTCGGGACGCGTTCTCGAAAATCATAAGTGGAATGAACTGCCGGATGTTCTTGATCAGTTACAGCGAAGATGGACTCTTGTCGCGAGAAGAGATGTTGGAACTATTTGGACAGTTTGGTCACGCCGAACTTCTGGAGTCTGTGGTCCCACGGTTCCGAAGCAATAACAGCCCGCTCGGTCGCACGATGGCTGAGTACTTGTTTACCCTAGAAAGGCCCGCCGTCACGTTCTCTTCTCAGCATTCATTGCGGCAGCAACCACGCGCTCAGCATGCTTCGGATGCCATGTGATTGTGAACGACTCACCGTTGATCTTAATTTCCAGTTTGTTGTCGACTACTCTGCTCAAGTCTAGTCCGACGACGTCGGCGTAATGAAACATTCTGTGAATTAGCGGGCTGACGATGATCAGGTTATGCGGTGAGTCGGCCCCACCTTCTCCGAGGGGGACCAGGTGGTGAGCCTCACAGTAGAGACGACCGTCAGTTTTTTGAAACACATACTTCTTCCCGGTGAGCTGGCATTCGCCCCCATACAGTTCTTTCAGCGAATCCACGGCCTTTTCGTTCCGCCTCAAAACCTTCCTGGCGATTTCCACCTTCTCCCTCGTTGGTACGGGTGAAAGGTCGTTGGAGAAGAGCTCTTCGATTACCTCCTCCTCCGTTTTCTGTTGATAGCGAGACGATTGCTTCCTGGCGGTTGCCGTTCGCGTCGGCTCCACATTCGGGGCAATCGCCGCAATCGGGCGGATTGCGAGCGCAGGTTTTTGTGCCCCCGGATCTGGGGCAGCGGGAGCTACTTGAAACGGCCACCTACCATCTGCCTCATCAAAATCAATGCCAGGATCAAGAGAAATAATCCCATCCTCTTGGGTGAACATGGACTCAAGCCTTTGATCTACCTGCCAATGAGGATCAGGGGCCGCGGCCTGGAACCAGCCCGCCCAGAACTCCCCTCCCGTTGTACGGATAATATAAATCACAAGATTCGGAACGCCAGCCCGCTTGGTCGGGTCCGCCGGTTTAGGGAACCCTGTATACTCTGGATGCCATGAGAAGAGACGGTTTGACTTTGCTGTTCCGAGTTTTTGTGCCCGAATGCTGAAGCGTGTCTTGGCGCGCTGACCGATTTCTGCGGTTTGCGGCTTGCCCACACCGATGCTATTGACCGTGAATTGCCAGAGCGGGCCGCTTTTGGGCGCCGATATCTTCGCACCCGCAAAGAATTTCCTCCAGCTGGCTAGACTGACAGTCGATGTCGGAAAATCGATGTATGACTGTCCACCACCTCGAGCTTCGGATCCCTTTAGTTTGTTGATGTTGTAGAACTCAGCTCGCGTGATTCGACGAAAGACTATTTGTGCGGCTTCCTTCATCGGCAAAATTCCTCTCGGCCGAGATCCCAGCCCGAGTCGATTCGCGTATGGTACTCCGTCTGCGCTTCTAGTGAAAAGGTTTCTAGCAATGTCGTCTCTGGCCGATGGCCTACGCTTTCGTTCTTCTTTGAAAGCGTGGGGCTTTTCACATTTCTCCTGTCCCCTTACCCAAGACTCTCCTAATGAAGAATTTTCGCTTCTCCGCCCCCGCATCCCCGTTTCTGAACTTCAACCTTCAAACTTGTAATCTGCAAACGTTTCAACGTCTTAAAACCCCATTCGAATGATATCCAATGAATAATATTTATTGACAGTTAGCGCAGGCTATGCTACACTCTTGCATGAACTGGACGCCAGCCACCCCGATCAGCCCGCACTCCGCGTTATTCACCGGTCCCGCGATTTTTTCTGCATTCGACTTTCAACCCTCCCTCTCCTCTAAGTCCTTGCCCTTCAATCCTTTTGCCGACCCCCACCTCCTAAACCTATACGCTACAATCTTTTACAAAAACAGGCGGGGAGGAGGGGGTGCTCTCGACGTTCCAGCCTTTCAACGCTCCGACGTGCAGACGTCCTTTATCCCTCTAAGTTCTTTAGCTGCAACACTTATGCATCTCCCCGTAAGTGTTGCAAACAAAAGACTTACGGCATCGTCTAAGTCTTTTAGATGTAACACTTACAAAAAACAGGGGGTGGGGCCTCGCTTTTCGACCTTCGACCTTCCGCCCTTCGACGTTCAGACGTCAGACGATTCTCTTGCGCTACACTATCCGCTCCATTTGGGGGAGAACCGCATGCCGACACGCGAGGATGCCTGGAAACTGCTGTGCGAGTACACCGCCTCGGAGAGCTTGCGCAAGCACATGCTGGCGGTGGAGGCGTGTGTGCGCGCCTATGCGCGCAAATTCCGGGCGGACGTTGACCGCTTTGCGGTCGCACCTGACGAAGAGACCTGGGGGCTGGCCGCGCTGCTGCACGATTTCGATTACGAGCGCTGGCCCAATCAAGAGCACTCGCCCGACCAGGGGCATCCCTCGGAAGGCGCAAAGATTCTGCGCCAGCAGGGCTACTCCGAGGAGATCGTCCACGCGATTATCACCCACGCAGACTATTGCGGCGTGCCGCGCCAAACCGCGCTGGAGCACACGCTCTTTGCGTGCGACGAACTGGCCGGCTTCCTGACGGCTTGCGCGTACGTGCGCCCGTCAAAAAGTATTTTGGACCTGGAAGTGGACTCAGTGAAGCGCCGCATGAAAGACAAACTCTTCGCCAAGGGCGTCTCGCGCGAGGACATGCGCAAAGGCGCCGAAGAACTTGGCGTGCCGCTGGAAGAGCACATCGCCTTCTGCATCGCCGCCCTGCGCGAACACGCTGACGCGCTGGGCCTCCGCGGATCTCTCTAATGGCGCCCGGGACTCCGCAACTGGCTCCGCGCGCTGCTTGGCGTGGAATGCGTTGCGACCGACAGTTAGCATCCGCAGCGCGCTCTTAGATTTGTTTTTGACGACTGGCTGGAGTTGGCTAGAAATCAGCGGTGCGCGTACAACATCAGCGCGGCGCCGAACAACATGCTGGCGATTACCAGAGTAACCACGCCAGCGGTAAACCATCTGGAATGGATGGCGGTCCGGAAGAATGAAGCCTTGCCATTCGCATGCTCCGGAGCCGCACCGGCGGACGAGAGTTTCGCAGACTGTGGCGACTGGGACGATTGCGGCGCAACAGGCCGGTCAAGATACTCTACTTGTGCAACAAAGCTGTAACCCTTGCGCGGAATCGTCTCCACGAACGCAGGCTGGTCGGACGAATCGCCGAGCACCTGCCGCAGCTTGTTCACGGTAGTGTTCATGTTGGAATCGTAGTTGACGAAAGTGCCGGACGGCCAGAGCCGCATGCGCAGCTCTTCCCGGGTCACGACCTCTCCGGGCTTTAGAAGCAGTGCCACGAGCGCCTGATAAACTTTGCCCTGCAGCTTAACTCGCGAGCCGTCCTTGAGGAGATCCTCTTTTTTCAAGTCCAGATGAAACCTGCCAAAACGGATGTAACGCGCGGGAACCGCTGGAACGAATTTTGGACTTCCGTGCTCTTTCGGCGAATGCATGGGAACCATTTGCGTGCTCATTAGAAACACCCTTGCCCACAATGCCAGACCGATTCCGCATTCGTTTTATTCCACTCGCGGAACGGCGTCCGGCCCGGCCATGGAAGGCGGCCCCGAAATACCTGTTGACGGCCAAAAGGAATGTGCTAGGCTTCCAATTTCTCCTGTTGGCGGTCTAAAGGAATATATGGCTGCTCCCAAATCCGAAGTCCTACAAGGAACGCTCGATTTGCTGGTGCTGAAGACGCTCGACTCCATGGGACCGATGCACGGCTTCGGGATTGCTTTGCGCATCCAGCAGGTATCCGAAGACTTGCTGCAACTGAACCAAGGAACGCTCTATCCCGCGCTGCTGCGGCTGGAGCAACGCGGGTGGGTCGCATCCAAGTGGGGCGTTTCCGAGAATAACCGCAAGGCGAAGTACTACTCCCTGACGAGAGCTGGACGAAAGCAGCTTGAGGAGGAAGCGGAGAGTTGGGGACGCATGTCCGCGATGATCAACCGAGTGTTGAGGACGAGTTAGCTTATGCGCGAATTTTTCCGTACGGTTATGCAACGGCTCGCGGCACTGTTTCGGCGGCGCCGTCTGGAAGACGACCTAGACGAAGAACTGCGTTCGCACCTGGAGATGGCTGTCGAGATGAACATGGGCAAAGGGATGAGCGCTGAGGATGCGCGACGCGAGGCGCTTCGCAACTTCGGAGGCGTCGAGCAAACCAAAGAAAATTACCGCCACCAGCGAGGACTGCCCATGATCGAAACGACGGTGCAAGATCTGCGCTTTGGCTTGCGCATGCTCCGGCGCAGTCCGGGATTTTCTGTCCTGGCGATCCTTTGCTTGACCCTGGGGATCGGCGCCAACGCGGCGGTCTTCAGTTGGGTCGAAGGGATTTTATTCCGTCCCTATCCGGCGGTGACCCACCAGGAACAGCTACTCGCTCTTACCGGAACGGCGCGCGGCGAGTCTGGCCCTACGGGTACTTCCTGGCCGGATATCCTCGATTTGCAGAGAAGTTGCACGCTGATTGACTCATTTATCGTGACCAAAATCATGGGGACCACGCTCAGCGTCGGCGACCGGGCCGAAGTCACGACAGGCAGCATCGTATCCGCGAACTATTTTGATGCCATTGGAGTCCATCCGATTCTTGGGCGCGGATTCGAGCCCGGTGAAGACGTTGGGCGCAACGCGCATCCGGTGACGGTGATCAGCTACCAGTTGTGGAAAGGACGATTCAAGGGCGATCCGGAAATCATAGGGAAAACGCAGCGGCTCAATAATGTGGTGCATACGATTGTTGGCGTCGCGCCGGAGGGCTTTTACGGGACGTTCGTGGGCTGGGCGATGCAGTTCTGGGTTCCGGCGTCGATGGAGGAAACATTTGAAGCGGGCGGGTACAAACTGGAGGATCGCGGCGCGCGGTGGATTGAAGCTTATGTACGGCTCAAGCCCGATGTGACTCTCCCGCAAGCGCAGCAAGAGATTTCGGCGGTAGCAAAGCGATTGGAAACCGACTATCCAGCAACCAACCGTGGCCACGGCATCAAGCTTTGGCCATTGTGGCAAACGCCCTTCAACAACGCGAACACGCTGCTCCCCACTCTTGAAATCATGCTCGCGGTGGTGGTTTTTGTATTGCTGATCGCGTGCGCGAACGTGGGCAATCTGTTGCTGGTCAGGGCGTTCGCGCGGCGGCATGAAATGACGGTGCGGCTCGCCATCGGCGCGGGTCGCGGCCGGTTGCTGAAGCAGCTTTTTACGGAAGGATTGATCCTGTCGGCCTTTGGCGCAGTCGGCGGACTTCTGGTAGCGCACTGGTGCCGTCACGCGCTGGTGCTGCTCTTTCCGGCCCGGGGGGGTGTGACGATGCATCTGCCGGGAGAAATTGATTGGCGCGTGCTGGCGTTGAGCGCGGGGGTTTGCCTGATCGCAACGCTCCTGCTTGGACTCGTTCCCGCGATGCAGACCAGCAAGATTGATCTTGCGGGCGCGCTGAAGTCCGATTCTGCCGGGGTCGTCGGGGGCGGCGGAAGAGCATGGGTCCGCTCGGGCCTAGTGGTGGTGCAGGTTTCGCTGAGTTTCGTCTTGTTGGTCGGAGCGAGCCTGCTGATGCAGAGCCTGCAAAGAATAAGGACTACCAGCCCGGGTTTTTCGACGCATAAAGTGCTGGACACTGCCGTCAATTTGGTGGCAGCGGGATACGACGCGCAGCGTGCTCAGAGTTTCCAGGATGAGCTGCTCGACCGCGTGAAGGCGCTCCCTGGCGTGGAGTCGGCAGCATTTGCGCGAATGACGCCGCTGAGCTACGGGAGTTTTTCTTCGACGCCGATTGCCGTAGACGGCTATCAGCCCCCGCCGGAGGAGCAGCCCATTGTGCAATACAACGAAGTCGGCCCGGACTATTTTGCGACCATGGGCATCTCCTTGGTGTCCGGCCGTGAATTCGTCCGTACGGACGACGAAAAGACCGCTCTGGTGGCCGTCGTGAATGAAACGATGGCCGCGAAGTATTGGGGCGGCAAGAATCCGATTGGCGAGCGGGTTCAGGTCAAGGGCCGATGGATGCAAGTGGTCGGTGTTGCAAAAGATTCCAAGTACGAGAGCGTTCGTGAAATGCCGAAACCATTTTTCTATGTGCCTCTGCGCCAGAATTTCTCGCGCGGTGCGGGCTTGTTCATCCGAACCCCGTTGAGCCCGGAGACGATGGCAACGGCGCTGGCGCACGAAGTGCACGCGATCGACGGGAATCTTGCGCTGTTCGAGGTCATCACGCTGCAGGAACAGCTGGATCGTTCAACATCGCCGCAGCAGGTGGCGGTAACTTTGGTTGGAGTGTTAGGCGGACTGGCGCTGTTACTTGCCGCCATTGGACTGTATGGGGTGATGTCGTATGCGGTTTCGCAGAGCACGCGGGAGCTAGGGCTGCGCATGGCGCTCGGGGCGGGCGCGTCCAATTTGCTGCGCCTGGTGCTGTCGCGTGGTTTGGCGTTGACAGGCGGGGGGGTACTGCTTGGCGCGGCAGTGGCACTCGGATTGATGCGATTGCTTGGGAACCTGCTGTACAAAGTTAGCCCACGCGACCCGCTGACGTTCGGGTCGGCATTTGTGGTGATGACCATTGCCGCGTTGGCAGCGTGTTTTTTGCCTGCCTGGCGCGCCACGCGGACCGATCCGGCACGTGCTCTGCGGAGTGAGTAACCTGCGCATAACACCTTGAGCCAGCAAGTAGGTGGTTTGAGGAAGATTATTCGTCTACAGGTGGCACACGCGATTTCCTGGAAGGGGCAAATCACGTTAGAATTAGAAGGAATGCTTACACAGATTGAGGGATTTGACGCTACGGCCAGCCGACATCCGCGCCGGAAGACTTACGGCGTGAAGGTGGGACACGTGCGCGTGGGCGGTGGCGCGCCGATCGTCGTGCAGTCTATGACGAACACGGACACCGCTGATATTGAGACGACGCTAAAGCAGACTTTGGAGCTGGCCGAAGCGGGCTCGGAGATCGTGCGCTGGACGGTGAACGTGCCGGAGGCGGCGGCAGCGGTGCCGGAGATTAAGAAGAGGATGCTCGATGCCGGATGCGATGCGCCGATTATCGGAGATTTTCATTACAACGGGCACGTGCTGCTGACGAAGTATCGCGAATGCGCGAAGGCACTCGATAAGTACCGCATCAATCCGGGCAACGTTGGCGCAGGACAGCGGCGCGACGAGCAGTTCTCCACTATATGCAAAATTGCGCGCGATAACGGCAAGCCCGTGCGCATCGGCGTGAATGGCGGCTCACTGAATCAAGAGCTGGTCATGCGCAAGATGCAGGAGAACACGGACAAGAATCTGGGGAAAGAGAGTGAGGAAATCATCAACGATTGCATGGTGCTTTCGGCGCTGCAATCGACGGAGCTGGCGCTGGAGTCCGGGCTGCGCCACGACCAGATTATTATTTCGTGCAAAACTTCGCGGCCGCGCGACCTCATTACCGTATACCGCGATCTTTCCGCGAAGACCGAGCAGCCGCTGCACCTGGGACTGACGGAAGCTGGAATGGGCATGAAGGGGCAGATTTCGAAGGCATTGGCGATACGATTCGCATTTCGTTGACCCCCAAACCGGGCGGCGATCGGCGCGAGGAAGTTTATGCCGCCTGCGAACTCTTGCAGGCGCTGGGGCTGCGTTCGTTTTCACCCAGCGTGACGGCGTGCCCCGGCTGCGGACGAACGACTAGCACCACGTTTCAGGAATTGGCGGAGGCGATCCAGGGCTATATTCGGGACAGCATGCCGATTTGGAAGACGCAATATGAAGGCGTCGAGAACATGACGCTGGCGGTGATGGGCTGCATCGTGAACGGGCCGGGCGAATCGAAAGCCGCGAACATCGGGATCAGCCTGCCGGGCACCGGCGAGGCACCGCGGTGCCCGGTTTATATTGATGGGCAGAAGGATGTCACGCTCGAAGGCACGTACGATGAGCTAGCCGTGGCGTTCCAAGCCCTCGTCGATAACTACATCGCGAAAAAGTATCCCCGAAAGACCGCCCCTGTTTCCGCTTGAGCGTTGGATCCCCGCGGCAAACTTCCGAAGCAAACACGCAATCCATGAAACGATTCGACTAGCCGAGCCACTGGGGATTGTGGGCGGTACCGTCGAAATTGTTGGTGGTCTTGTAGCCTTCGAACTCGCCGTTGCGGGCGGCTTGCTCCGTTCTGGCGAGTAGGGCGGCGACTTCCGCAGCGCTGAGCGGCTTGAAACTGCGCGCGGCGTCGAGAGCCTGCTGGACGTTGGCGAGAGATTCGCAGCCGGTGATGACGACGCTGGTGGGCAGATTCATGGCGAAGTGCAGGCACTCGACCGGAGAAAGTGTGTTGCTGTGGAGGAGGAGGCCGGCGCCCATAGGCTTCATGCCGAGGACGCCGATTTCATTTTTGACGAGGACGGGAAGGACTTTTTGCCCGAAACTTTCGTAGTGGGCGTCCATGGCGTTGAGGGGCATTTGGACGGCGTCGAAATGAAATTGGTGAGCCGCTGCAGTTTCCAGCATGTGCAGGTGCATGGCGGGATTTTTGTGGCCAGTGAAACCGATGTAACGGACCTTGCCTGCTTTTTTCGCTTCGAGGACGGCCTCCATGCCGCCACCGGGAGAGAAGATGCGCTCCGGATCCGTCATGCGAATGACTTCGTGGAATTGAAGTAGATCGATGCGATCGGTCTGGAGGCGGCGGAGCGATTCTTCGATCTGCGCTGCGGCCGCCTTCTTGGTTTGGCCGTCGATTTTCGTCATTAGGAAGGTTTTTTGGCGGTAGCCGTCGCGGAGGGCTTTGCCCATGCGGATTTCACCATTCCCGCCGTTGTAGTCCCAGCAGTTGTCGAGGAAATTGATGCCGCCATCGAGAGCGGTGCGGATGATTTTAATGCTCTCCTGTTCGTCGGATTGCATACCAAGGTGATAGCCGCCAAGGCCCACCAGGGAGACGCGTTCGCCGGTACGGCCGAGCTTGCGATAGGGAATACCGTTTTCATCGCCGGCGGCCCAAAGGTCCGGGCCGGCAACACCGGCGAGAAGAGAAGTGGTCAGCATGGCGCCGAGGAATTCGCGGCGGGTGACTCCGTCGGCGGAGGAATCCGGGGCGGGGTAATTCGTGCGGAAGATGGTGCGCACCTCCTCCAATGGGCTAGCGTAAGAGGCCGAGGCGAAAAGTGCAAGAGGGCAGCTTGAACTGCAAGTTTACAACTGAATCTAGCATCCTAATATCCGACTTTTGGACTTCTCATGGCCTGGAGTACTCCCGACAGCGTGCTTCGCGGATATGCTAGAATTTTCCGGCCGTTACAAACGCTTGAACTGCGGGAAACCACAGTGAAAATCAGCCGGGAAGATGTGCTGCGGGTGGCGGAGCTGGCTTATCTCGACTTGAGCGAGGGCGAGCTGGAGACTTACCGCGCGCAGATTGACGAAATTCTGGAATATATCGGTAAGCTGAACGAGCTGGACACCACCAAGGTCGAGCCGATGGCGCAGGTTTTAACGACCGACCAGGAGGCGGATGCGACGCTACGAGAGGATCTGATTGTGCCCTGCGCAGTTGCGGAGGACGTTCTGAAGCATGCGCCGGACCCTGAGCCGCCGTATTTCCGGGTGCCGAAGGTGATTGAAAGATAGTGGCGAGTGGCGAGATAGGAAATGACGACGAATTGGACCATTGACGGGGTGAGACAGGCGCTGGCAGCGAAGAAGGTATCGGCGCGAGAGCTGGCGGCAGATTTCTACAAGCGGATTGAGTCGCGGAATCCAGAGCTAAACGCTTTCCTGACGCTGTCGCCGGAGCAGGCGCGACGGCAAACCGACAAAATCGACGCGTTGGTTGCGGAAGGAAAACCACTGCCGCCCTTGGCGGGAGTGCCGGTGGCCATCAAGGACGTCATCAGCACGCGCGGCATTAAGACAACCTGTGGTTCGAAGATATTGCAGAGCTACATTCCGCCGTACGACGCGACTGCGGTGGAGCGGCTGGAAGCTGCGGGCGCGGTCATTCTGGGAAAAACCAACTGCGACGAGTTCGCGATGGGAAGCTCGAATGAAAACTCAGCTTACGGGCCCGTAAAGAATCCTCTGTCGCCGGACCGCGTGCCGGGAGGATCCAGTGGCGGGTCGGCAGCGGTGGTGGCGGCGGGGCTGGCCGTGGCGTCGCTGGGGACGGACACGGGCGGTTCTATTCGGCAGCCAGGCTCATTTTGCGGGGTTCCCGCAATGATGGGGAGTTATGGGCGCGTTTCGCGATATGGACTGATTGCGTTTGCGTCTTCGCTGGACCGAATCGGACCATTCGCAACCAATGTGAAAGATGTCGCGGCGATTCTGCAAGTCATTGCCGGGCGCGACCCGAATGATTCGACTTCGACAACGGCGCCGGTTCCCGATTACCGAGCAGAACTTGGGAAACCCGTGAAAGGATTGCGCCTGGGAATCCCAAAAGAGTATTTCGGCGAAGGCATGGATGCGGGAGTGCGGAAAAAGATTGAAGCGGGCATCGAAGTTTTCAAGAAGCTGGGATGTCAACTGGTTGACATTCGCATGCCGCACACGGACTACGCCATCGCAGCTTACTACATTATTGCAACGGCAGAAGCCAGTTCCAACCTGGCAAGGTACGACGGCGTGCGCTACGGATTGCGCGTGGATGATGATTCTTTGCTGGCGATGTATCGAAAGACGCGGGGGGCAGGGTTTGGGCCTGAGGTAAAGCGCCGGATCGTGCTTGGGACATACGTGCTTTCGGCGGGCTATTACGACGCCTATTATTTGAAGGGGCAGAAGGTGCGCGCGCTGATTGCCCAGGATTTCCGCGACGCGTTTACCAAGGTGGATGCGATCTTGACGCCGACTTCGCCGGTTCCACCGTTTAAGCTCGGGGAGCGCACGGACGATCCGCTGCAGATGTATCTTGCTGATATATATACAGTTACGGGGTCGCTGGCGGGAGTCCCGGGGATCTCAGTGCCTTGCAGCAAGATCGGCGGGAAACTGCCGGTCGGTCTGCAAATCTTCGGAGCTACGTTCGCCGAGGCACGTGTGTTGCAGCTTGCACACGCCTTTGAACAAGCCGGAGGAGCCTCCGTCTGAGCCGCTTGCGCGTGGATGACACCTTGCCGTCACTACCGACCATCATCAACAATCTGGCTCGTGCGCAGAGAGAACTTTTGCTTGCGGCGGATGCAGTCCCTGCAGACCAATGGAAGTCACGCCCTGGAAAAGACTGCTGGTCAGCCGGTGAGTTGACCGGTCACCTGATCATGATCGAACGGCTAATCATCAGTAGAACAGACAAAGTCTTGAGAAAACCTCCAAAGGAAGTGCCATTTTTCAAGCGATTCCATCTCCCGATGGCGGTTGCCGAATCACGGCTGATTCGCCTGAAGACGCCGATCCCGCTCGACCCTGGAATTGTCCGAGAAAAAGAAGAAATGCTGGCGGAACTGCAGCAAGTTAGAGAAAGAACCCTAGCGTTTATCGAGGAAATCATGGGGCGCGATCTGAGTAAATACCGGATGCCACATCCGTTTCTGGGAAGCTTGAACTCGTATGAGTGGCTCCAACTGATTGCCTCACACGAGATACGGCACATGAAGCAGCTGCGAGAGATTGCCGATTGCCTACCAAAAACAGTAACAAGATTGCAGAAGTAGAACATTTTTTCCACATGGCTGCCCTTTGTTTTGCCTTCGTACCAGTTCTCCAATCCGTCAAAAAGTGTGGAAAAAGGCCGAATTTGCTTGGTTTTGGGGCGAAAGTACTAGACGAATAGTTTTTGCCTGTCAGAACGGAACGACTATTGCTCAGGATTATATGCAGCGCGTACGATGCTACCAGCATCTAAGTAGGTGTGGAGCAGTTTGGGGCGGAGCAAGGAGCCGGGCCATGGTTACCGTGAAGTCGAGCCAAAAGATTTTCACCGATTCGGAAGTCGCCAGCTTGACGGGGATTTGTGTCGAGCATGTGCACAATTTTGCGAAGAGCCGACACTTGGGATTCATCGCGCGGGCAGCGGAAGCGGCCGGCATCAGCGCCGATCAGTGGCTGTTTACACTTTCGGATTTGATGGTTCTGGTGACGCTGTTTCCGAAGTGCACGCACTAAAAGATTAGAATTAAATTGACTTCTGCAAGGCTCCCTGGCGTGGTCGGGGAGCCATTTTTGTTTTGGGGCCTCCAAACGGCAGGTTGCGGGTCCGCAGTGCCCGGGGGTATGCTCGCGGCAGGGGCAAACCGAGCCAGTTCCCGTGCATCGCACCTTATAGCGAAAGCAGATGGTTTCAACCAGAACAGTCGCGGTGGCGTGTTGCGTTTTGCTGACAAACTGGACCTATGTTCGTTCGGCGAACGGTGGGCAGACCGGGCAAGAGCCGCAGTCCTCGCCTACAGGGAAGCAAGCCTCGAGCAAGGACACCCAGGCGGGAGTCCCTGCTTTGCCGCGAGGCAAGAAGCTTGTCTTGAAGGACGGAAACTTTCAGTTGGTTCGGGACTATCAGAGGAACGGGGAGCGGGTGCGCTACTTAAGCGCGGAGCGGGGCGAATGGGAAGAGATTCCGGCTGCAATCGTGGATTGGGACGCAACGGCAAGAGCGGCAGCAGAGGCACAGGCCGAGGAAGATGCACTCGCCAAGAAGCTCCACGCGCAGGAACAAGCCCAGCGAATTGAGACAGTAATGGACGTGGACGCAAGTCTCCAAGTGGCGCCGGGAGTCTTCCTGCCGCCGGGAGAAGGCATGTTTCTCATCGACGGAAAATCCGTGAGGCCCCTGGAACAAGTCGGCTCGCAGACCAAGACGGACAAGAAGCAATATCTGAAACAGGTGCTTTCACCGGTTCCGATTGTTCCCGGCAAACGAAACGTTCTAATCCCCGGAGCGAGGGCCAGTATCCGGGCGACAAACGGGCAAACGGAGTTCTATCTGCGCGAAGCCCCGACGCCCATCGTGAAAAGCAGCCGGCCGGGGGAATCAGGGCCCGAAGTGGAATTAGTGCGAGCCACCGTGAAAGGCAATAGCCGGCAGCTGGAATCAATCAGGAGTCTATTCGGACAACAAGAGGAAAAGCGCAATACGATTTCGATCCAACGGTGGGAAGTTGCCCCTACGGTATTCCGCTTTACGGTCAGCGAGCCCCTGCCGCCGGGCGAATATGCGCTGGCAGAGATTCTGCCGGGTGGAATCAACCTCTTCGTATGGGATTTTGGAGTGGATGCCGCCGGCAGCTCGAAGACAATCACACCATTAAAGAAGAAAAATTAGTTCTGGTCTCGAACCCGGACGGAATGTTCCTGAAAAGGGCGAATCCACGGGGCCTAAAACCTGCCGAGGAAGAGCCTGAAGAATCAGTTGATAGAACGCGCTTCCGCCGGGGCATCTGCCAGAACATCCCTCAAGAGAGCCAGCACGTCAGAGATGCGGAAGGGCTTTTGGAGACAAATCGGCTCGTTGCCGCCCGCAGCTCCGGAAGCGCATTCGAGCAGATCGCCGGTCATATAGACCAACACCGGTTTTTGCTTTCCCGCAGCGTCGAGGATGCGGCTGGCAGCCTCGCGGCCATCTACGGTGTAGCCGCCCGAGGTGAGGTGCAAGTCGCAGAGAAGCACGTCATACCTGGAGCGCCCGAGATGTGCGAGAGCCTCCTCCGCGGTCGCGGCACCGTCCACTCGCAGGCCCTGGGCTGAAAGGCCTTCTTGAAGAAGCGTCCGGAGACTCTCTTCGTCGTCGAGAACGAGCACCGCGCGACCCTTGAGAAGGTCAGCCGTTACAGAAACGGCCGCATCCGAAGGAGGAGCAGTGGCCCCGGGAGGATCGCCGGACGCGACCGGCAGATATATAGTGAACGCGGAGCCGCCGGCCGGCAATGTTTCCGCTTCGATGTTTCCGCCATGCTCGCGAATGATGGACATGCAGATACTGAGCCCCAGGCCAGTCCCGCCGCCGGGACGTTTTGTGGTGTAAAAGGGATCGAAGATTCGCTGGAGAGCTTCGGGACGAATGCCGACACCATCGTCCTGCACGGTGATTGTAAGTTGGTTGCCATTCCGGCCCGCACGAATCTGGATGCGGCCGGAGTCGCGCACCTCTCGGATGGCCTGTTCGGCGTTGGTAATAAGGTTCAGAAAAACCTGAATCAGCTGGTTGGCATCCCCGACGACGCCGGGAAGTTCGCCGGGCAACCGGAAATCCACCCCGATATTGTTGCGGCGCAACGAATGTTCATGCAATTGCAGCGTGCGCTCCAGGATATTGTTGAGGTCGAGGGGCTTTTTTTGCGGTGAAGCAGGGCGCGAGAATTCGAGAAGATTTTGGACAATGCGCGCGGCACGGCGAGCCTGGCGGTGCGTGAGCTCCAGCTGGCGTTTGGTGGACTCATCGGCTCCCGGACGCTCACGGAGAAGCTCGGTAACGCCGAGGATGGCGGTCAGAGGATTGTTCAGTTCATGGGCGACACCCGCGAGCATCTGCCCCATGGCGGCAAGTTTCTCAGCCTGGATGAGCTGTTCCTCGAGACGCTTAAGATCGGTAACGTCGCGGCCGGAGAGAACCACGCCTTCAATATTGCCATTTTCATCGGATAGCGGGCTGAAATTGAAACGAATGCGGCGCCACTCCCCGAGCTTGTGGCGCACGCGAATCTCTAGAGAGGCAAAGATCTGCTTGCCAGCGATGATGTCCTTATAGAGCGACAGGACAGCGGGCAAGTCTTCCGGATGGGTGCGACCGCCAAATTCCATCTGTCGTGTCTCTTCAACGTCGTACCCGAGTACCTCTTTGCAACGGGGGCTGACAAACGTGTAGTGCGACGCAGTATCGAGCACCAGAATGAGATCGGGAAAGTTGTCGACCAGGCGGCGCGCAAACTCTTGTTGCTGGTGGAGCCGGCGCTCCATCTCGCGACGCTCGGTAATGTCCATTAGCGCGCCCTGATAGCGCACCACGCGGCCGGCATTGTCGCGAACGGCGGCAGCCGTATTCAAGCACACGATGGAAGCGCCGTCCTTGCGAATGAGGGTAATTTCGCGGCCCTGGACCATAGGCTGACGGTCAACCTGGTCCTTGAGGGTCTTTCGCTCAGCGCGGTCGACTAAGATTTCGGGAACGGGTATTTTCAGCAATTCTTCCTTGGAGCTGTATCCCAGCATGTGCACCAGCGCAGGATTGACGTCTAAAATGGCGCCGTCAGGCGTGCTGATGTAGATGCCTTCCTGGAGCGATTCAAAGAGCTCCGTGAAGCGCGCTTCGTTCTTGCGAAGCGCAGAGACATCGCGAGCAAGCACCGTGATGCCGTGGACTTCACCGTCGCGCATCATGGCATGGGCGACGCAATCGAAATGGAAAACTGTCGATTGGTTTTTTAGTCGCACCTGGACAACACCAGCCCACTGACGGCGCTCCATGAACCGCGGCATCGCGCGATCCACCATCCTTTCACCGTCTCCGCTGCTGTCCTGGACGAAATCGGCCAACGGCCTCCCGACAATCTCCTGAAAGGGCGTGCCGACGAGGTCGGAAAAACTGCGGTTGGCGGCGCGAATCTGGCCGTCGAGCGAAACGGCGAGCAGCACGTCGTCGAAAGAGTCGATCAGGTCGCGATAACCCTGCTGAGACTTGGAGATAAGGGAGAACAGTTGATCAATCTGTTTCTCGCTGGGTGGAGTTTCATCGCGGTGTTCCATGCCGCGCATGAGGCCGCGCAGCTCGGAGATCTCCTGCGTCTTTTTCCACATGTAGACGGCAAAAAGTATGATCAACACAACGAGGCCTGCCGCGAACGCAGTGGCTTCGGCGCGGTGCCAAAAGGAACGAATGGAGTTCCATGACGTCAGAACATATGCTACCCCAAGCAAGAGAAGAACGATGAAGGTGAGCCACCAGAGTTCGCTCTGTCGCTTTTCGAACTTGTCGAACTGCGCGGAGATAGTCGAACGCGAGTCAGCGCCCGGCGAAGGGTTGCCGGTGGTGCCGTGGGCGCGTTGTTGTTCGTCGATCATAAGGGCAGGCGGGACGCCCTAAGTATCCAGAGCCAACCGCTGGCCAGAGATGTACAGGTTATTGTAAGAATTTGGAGCGGATTTCAGCAATCACGGCGGTAACCGGAAGTTCCTGAAGGACAACTGTACCAACGGTCCAGAGCAAAAACGGCGCCCCGGTGGTTGCTGGGACGCCGTTCTTCCAAGAAAGGAAACGCTACGAAATGGGGCCCTAGACCGCTACGCCGGTCTCCCCGTCCTCGTCTTCCTTCGCCGGGTTGTTGAGGAAGTCCAAAGCAGCCGCTTCTTCAGGGGTAAGCTCGGCGGCTTCCGGAATCTCCTCGATGGGAGCAGGAGCGGGCATTTCCGTCAGCAACTGAATGCTGCGGTAGTGCTCGAGGCCCGTGCCCGCGGGGATGAGGCGGCCCATAATGACGTTTTCCTTGAGGCCGCGGAGATAATCCACCTTGCCGGCGACCGCCGCTTCCGTGAGAACGCGTGTGGTCTCCTGGAAGCTCGCGGCGGAGATGAACGAATCGGTCGACAGCGACGCCTTGGTGATGCCAAGGAGCAGCGGACGGCCCGTGGCGGGGCGGCCACCATCGGCGATGACGCGGTCGTTTTCCTCGCGGAAGCGGAACTTGTCCACCTGCTCTTCAAGGAGGAACTGCGTGTCGCCAACGTCCTCGACCTTGACCCAGCGCATCATCTGGCGCGAGATGGTCTCGATGTGCTTATCGTTGATGTTAACGCCCTGGAGGCGGTAAACCTCCTGAATGGCGTTGACCAAGTACGATTGCGTAAACTTCTCGCCGAGGACGGCCAACAAGTCGTGCAGGTTGAGCGGGCCGTCGATGAGGGCCTCGCCAGCCTTCACATGGTCGCCTTCCTGAACGTTGATGTGCACGCCCCGAGGAATGGAATATTCCTTGGTGGTCTTGCCATCGTGGCTTTCGACGTAAACCTTGCGCATGCCCTTGGCGATGTCGCCGTACTTGACCGCGCCGTCGATTTCGCTGATGACGGCAGGGTCCTTGGGCTTGCGGGTCTCGAAGAGTTCGACAACGCGCGGGAGACCGCCGGTGATGTCCTTGGTCTTGGTGGTTTCGCGCGGGATCTTGGCAAGCACGTCGCCGGCTTGCACCTCGTCGCCATCCTTGACCATCAAGTGGGCGCGGGAAGGCATGAGGTACTTCTTGCGGACCTTGCCGGAAGAATCGCGGACCAGAATAGCCGGCTGATGCTTTTCATCGCCCGGCGGCAAAGTGACCACGTCCTGCGAGAGGCCAGTCACTTCGTCCACCTGCTCTTCAATCGTCAAGCCGGGCCGCAGGTCGTCAAACTTCACGGAGCCGGCAGTTTCGGTGAGGATTGAGAAGGTGAACGGATCCCACTCGGCAAGAACCTGGCCGTGGGTAACGTGTTCGCCGTCCTGAACGCGGAGGCGCGCGCCGTAAACGACGTGGTAGCGCTCTTTCTCGCGGTTCTTTTCGTCAACGATGGCGATCAATCCAGCGCGGTTCATGGCGATGGCGGTGCCGCCGCGACCCTCGACATGCTTGAGGTCCACGAACTTGACGACGCCGTTGTTGCGCGCTTCGAGCGTGGAGCGCTCGGAAACGCGGGTAGCGGTGCCGCCGATGTGGAAGGTACGCATGGTCAGCTGCGTGCCGGGTTCGCCGATGGACTGGGCGGCAATGACGCCGACAGCTTCGCCCAGTTCGACCATGCGGCCCGTGGCGAGGTTGCGGCCATAGCAAAGGGCGCAAACGCCGCGGCGGGATTCGCAGGTGAGCACGGAACGAATGCGCACCCGCTCGATACCGGCGCCCTGCACCTGGTTGGCAAGCTCTTCGGTGATCTCCTGGTTCACGTCGACAATGACCGTGCCCTCGAAGTCCTTGATCTTGTCAAGCGAAACGCGGCCCACAATGCGGTCGCGAAGCGGCTCGACCTCGACGCCGGCTTCGACGATGGGTTCGACGTAGATGCCGTCGCTGGTGCCGCAATCGCGTTCGTTAATGATCACGTCCTGGGCGACGTCAACGAGGCGGCGGGTGAGGTAGCCGGAATCGGCTGTCTTGAGCGCCGTATCGGCCAAGCCCTTGCGCGCGCCGTGCGTTGAGATGAAGTATTGCAGCACAGTCAGGCCTTCGCGGAAGTTGGAAGTAATGGGCGTTTCAATGACTTCGCCGGAAGGCTTGGCCATCAAACCGCGCATACCGGAAAGCTGGCGGATCTGTTGTTTCGAGCCGCGGGCGCCGGAGTCCGCCATGACGTAAACGGGGTTGATACTGCCCTCTTTGTCCCGATTCTCGAGGGCCTTGAACATTTCGTCGGCCACGCGCTCGGTGATGTCGCCCCAGATGGCGATGACTTTGTTGTAGCGCTCGCCATTGGTGATGGCGCCGTCGAGGTATTGCTGCTGAACCTTGACGACTTCTTTTTCGGCGTTTTCCACGAGCTTGTACTTGTCGCTCGGAATGAGCATGTCGTCGATGCCAATGGAGATGCCGGACATGGTGGCGTAATGGAAGCCCACCTCTTTCAATTGATCGAGCAGGACCACGGTGTCTTCCAGGCCGAAGCGCAGATAGGCGTAATAGACGAGCTGCTGAACACCCTTCTTCTTGAGAAGACCGTTGACGTAAGGGAATTTTTCCGGCAAGTGGGAATTGAAAATCACGCGCCCCACGGTGGTCTGAATGAACTGGCGCTCCATCTTTACTGGGATCGTGTGCGGCACGTCCTGGTTGTCGTACGCGGTGGTGAGGTCGATAAGTTCACCGGTGTAGCGCAGACGAATGGGCGTGAGCAGTTCGACTTCGCCAGCTTCCAGCGCGAGGACGACTTCATCGGTGGCGCCGAATACGCGGCCTTCGCCCTTGGCGCCAGGCTTGTTTTTGGTCAGATAGTAGATGCCAAGGACCATGTCCTGCGACGGCACCGCCAGAGGCAAGCCGTGGGCTGGCGACAGGATATTGCGCGAGCTGAGCATGAGCACGGACGCTTCGACCTGCGATTCAGGCGAGAGCGGGATGTGCACGGCCATCTGGTCGCCGTCGAAGTCCGCGTTGAACGCAGTGCAAACGAGCGGGTGGATGCGGATGGCTTTGCCTTCGACGAGAACCGGCTCAAACGCCTGAATGCCGAGGCGGTGCAGCGTCGGAGCGCGGTTGAGCATCACGGGATGTTCGCGGATGACGTCTTCCAGAATGTCCCAAACGACCGCTTCCTGCTGCTCGACCATTTCCTTGGCTTGCTTGATGGTGGTGCAATGGCCCTGGGCTTCAAGCTTGTGATAGATGAACGGCTTGAAGAGTTCGAGCGCCATCTTCTTGGGCAAACCGCACTGATGGAGCTTCAGCTCTGGTCCGACCACGATGACGGAGCGGCCAGAATAGTCCACGCGCTTGCCGAGAAGGTTCTGGCGGAAACGGCCCTGCTTGCCCTTGAGCGTGTCGCTGAGGGACTTGAGCGGGCGGTTGTTGGTGCCGCGCAGCACGCGGCCGCGGCGGCCGTTGTCAAACAGCGCGT
>WNFO01000409.1_pt1 | contig 34716 bp, 34 predicted proteins | sample 5400251 | NCBI WGS metagenome assembly WNFO01 (sample SAMN13153354, study PRJNA577476) | soil metagenome | isolation source: 100 cm saprolite under Madrone tree | place: USA:California | collected 2016-06-14
TACGACTGGCCAGTCACATTAACGCGAACCAGCGCCAGTTGTTTTTGCTTACTTGCCGTCGCCGAAATAGCAGGCTCCTTTTTCGCCAGCGTCCCACTAGCTGCGACAAGAATGATGCCGAAAGCGATGAGAGAGTGTTTTACCATGCTAGATTTTGTTCGCCTGCGCCGGTGCGCCTGACGCCGGTCGTTCCTCAAGATTTTGTTCTTTCGCTACATTGTAACGCGTCTTGATGCGTTCGCGCGCCGCTTCCACTTTATTGCGATCAAGCACCAGCGGAGGCCCGTCACCAATCATGCGAATCACCAGCCGGTCCGGCGCTTGTGCGAAAGCCTGCGCCAATTCGTCGAGTGTCCGAATCTTCTTGCCGTTTACTTCATCCACGATCGCACCGCGGTAAGGCGCCAGATAGGTGTTAATCGGGTCCGGCAAAATGTTGCTTAAGACAATCACGTCCGGATGCTGCAAATAAATTTGCTCCTGAATAAAGTATTCGAAGAAATGACGGAGGCGCAGATCGCTTGTGCGATACGCTTCCAGCATGTCCAGGTTTAAGGGTTGAAAAAGCAACCCGCCATAAAGGACGTAACGCGGTCGCACATCGTAGCTGTGGCCTTGAATCGAGTACGGCCAGGGCTTGTATAGTTTGATTGTCACCGTCGTCGGTTGTTTGTCTCGCAAAATATCGAACTTGACGGAATCACCCTTGAACTTGCGCTCGACGACCTCTTCGAACTGTGCGCGCTCGCCTTCTACATCGACATTCGCATCGCTGGCGATGGGATGGCCGTCGATCGCAAGAAGAACGTCACCCGGCCGAAGAATACCGTCCGATGGACCGGCCGGGATCACAGAGCTCACGAGCACGCCGCGATCGTCGTCCTTTAACCCGAGAAATTTTCTTTGCGCGGGATTTTGTAATTTTGCATAGGTGATTGCGAGATCGGGGTATTCGTCATAGTGCCCATTGCTGATGTCCTTTAAGAAACGGTTGATCACCGGCGTGGGAATCATGTAGGCCACGCCCTGTGCGACGTCGCCGCTGTAACCTTGAAAGGCGACGCCGACCACCTTGGCGTCTTGCATCACAGGGCCACCGCTATTGCCCGGGTTGATCTGGGCGCTGATCTGGATCGCCAGATGCCGGTCAACAGACGAATGGGTGTAGAGCTGGAAATCAACCCGCGACACGATCCCGGTTGTAACTGACATCCGTTCGCCGCCGATTGGATAGCCGTACGCCGAAACGGTGGATTCGAGCGCGGGAATGCCGCCAAATTTTAGCGGCAACATATTTTTGAAAAAATCTGGAGCCGGCACAGTGATGAGCGCCAGATCGCAGTCATTCGCGATGAATTGCACCGTCGCCGGATATTTATTGGGATCGCCATCGCGCTCCACTGTGATATACCGGCTGTTGGCGACCACATGCGCGTTCGTCATGATGCGATTGCCGCTGATGACAAACCCGGCGCCGACGCCGCGCTGAAGCCCGCCTGCATTCCACGGAGCCCTGTAATCAGGTTCCACCGACGTGGCTGTGATTCGAACAAGACTTTTCTGGACCGGTCCGTTTGGTTTTGGCGGTGCAATCGGAACCGGAACTGGGACGACTGCCTGTGCAGGGGGAGTCGATCGCGATGCGCCCGGCTGCTGACCCGGAATTTGCGGCTCAACAGGAGGCGGCGCAGGCGTGCTGTCCTGCGCGTACGAAATCGACGCACACAGCAAAGCAGCGTAACCGATAACAAAAATGCGCTTCATTTGGCAGAAAGGCTCGAAACTTAAACAGCCTGATTGAAAATCAAGGTTCGGATTTCAATTTGCAAGTGGTCTTTCGCGACACACTGACATGCCACATGCTTCGTCCGTTCAAATTCCAAGATGCGGAAAAGATTGCAACCATGCGAAAGAGCTTCGGGGATCAGGCTTCGAGCGGCTACAGTTTTCTGAAGCAATCCCATGTCGTCCATTGCCGAGAATCAGCTTAAACTCCGGCGCGATCGAGGATCGATTTAAGCACCTTTTCTGCCTCAAAAAATTCTCTGGCAAGATCGTAGGCCGCGCGGGAGTGTTTTGGGTAATCACGATTGATTCCTTTCACTGCGTCGGCGATTTCATCGAGCGACTGAAAGGATAATAGTCCTGCCTTTCCGCCATAAAGTTTGGTGAAGCCGGTTTCCCGAGTGATAACCGGGCGGCCTGCTGCCAGGTAACATGCACTGCGGTCGCTGAACCAGCCCGTGTTGAGCCGAACATATTGGTCCTTGGCGACGGTAAACTCGCCTTTGGAGCGCTGGATGTAATCGCGATAGAGCCAGTAATCGACGCTCATTTGCAGCGGGCAGCGCAGTCGCCAGCCGTTCCGTTCAAATTTTCTGCGGGTCGCGGCGTGTTCGATGTTCGTCGCCATTTCAAATGTTTCGCCGGCTTTTTTCGGCGCGGAAATGAAACGCAGAAATTCACGGGACTTGCTCCAAAGAAATTTCCGTCCGCGCCACGAAATATCTTTCAAGCCGCTTGTGGACCAGTTGGCTACCGTTGTGAACACCGCAGTGCGAGAAAGGGAACGTTTGGTTCGCCAAAGATCGGTGACTACCGGTTGCCGCGTGGGGAGCCATTTGAATCCGTGCGTCGCAACAGGAAAGCTTTTTGTCCCGACATTTTCGCCAAATGTGAACAACGCGCGATGCCGTCGCAGATATTCGATTGTCGATTTTACGCTCTTATCGATCTTGATTTGCTCAACACCGGGGTCGCTCTCGATGTAAAGAATGCGATCGGAAACGAGCAGGTCGTCATTAAATTCCTGCGTCCCGCAAACGTTCAGGATTGCATCTGCCTCGCGATAGAGTTGTCGGATTTTCTTTAATGGCAGGCCGGCAGTTGGATTGCTTGGCAAATAGCGTGCGCAAAACGCCCAGCGATTTTTGAAACCGAATTCTCGCGAGAGCCGGCTCAATAGCCGCGCTGCGTAATCGAATTCATTGGTGACTTCGAAAGTTTCCGGATTGTATGGCAGGCGTGCTGAGTCTTCGATGTAATAAACATCGTGACCCAGGCGCTGCAGGCCGACGACATAATGAATGTGCTGCCAGATCACGCCTGCGATCGGCATCGAGCCCATGAAGCCCATAACGACAATTCGCTTCGATTTCATCGAAGCGAAAACGTCCAACGCTCAACGTCCAACGTCCAACGTCCAACTGCCTGAATTGAGCGTTGAGCGTTGAGCGTTGAGCGTTGAGCGTTTGTCCCAGTCATTGCTGAAACTGCTTCACCACAACGGCCGGATTCCCAGCTACGATTGTATTTGGCTCAACGCTCTTTGTGACAACCGAGCCTGCGGCGACAACCGAGTTCTCGCCGATTGTGACGCCTTTCAAAATCACCGCATTCATGCCGATCCAGACGTTGTCCGCGATTTTCACGGGAGCGGTTTTCAATTTGGGACGGGCCGGGCGGCCCTTGAAATAAGGCGCAAGCGCTTGCGCATCGATCAGGCGCTGCGCAGGCTCAAGCGGATGAAAATCGGAATCGGCGATACCGACGTTCCACGAAACTAAACAATACGATCCGATCTCGATCTTTTCCTCCGCCATAATGAGCGCGCCATTGAGCAGGGTGAAATCACCGATCGCGCAATGGCCATTCTCGCCGATTGCGAATGAGCAGCCCGCGTAACATGAAACGTGGTTGCCGATGATGACTGCGCCCGGCTCCTTGCTCCGAAGCTTTCGAAAAATTTGGGCGGTCTCGCAATAAAATCCCTCGCCAAACTCTACATTGCTCGGAATTGGCTCTGGCCACCAATCGCCTTCGACGTGTCGGTCTTCTTTAACGTTGCTCACGAAGGAAAATGCCCCGAGCTGTAGAGTTTCGCGTAAACGCCGCGGCGCGCGACGAGGTCCGGGCCGCGGCCTTGTTCGACGATTCGTCCGTGTTCGAGCACGATGATTTGATCAAGGTTATGAATGGTTCCCAGGCGATGTGTTGCGATCAACGTTGTCCGGCCACGCATTAATTCCTTGATCGTTTCCATAATCGCAGATTCGGTGCTCGGATCGAGCGCCGAAGTCGGTTCGTCAAGCAACAGAATGGGCGCATTTTTCAGAAAAGCTCGCGCGATTCCGATGCGCTGCCGTTGACCGACACTAAGATGTCCTCCCCTTTCGCCGACGGTGCTGTCGTATCCCTCCGGCATCTGGCGAATAAACTCGTCGGCCTGCGCCCGACGCGCCGCTTCAATAATTTCTTCTTCGGTCGCATCCGGCCGCCCATAGGCGATGTTTTCGCGAACCGTAGTTGAGAACAGCAACGTATCCTGTAACACGATCGCGATCTGTGCCCGCAAACTTTTCTTTGTGATCTGGCGAATGTCGCGCACGTCAAGTGTGACTGCACCTGCTGTCGGATCGTAAAAACGCGGCACGAGACTGAGGAGTGTGCTCTTGCCGGCGCCGGTGCCGCCTGCGAGTCCAACGATTTGATTCGGTTCGATTCCAAGATCGATGTCCCGCAAGACATATCGATCTGGCATGTAACCGAAGCTTACCGCTTGAAATGCAATCGCCCCTTTGGCGGATGAAATGGCAATCGCTTCAGGGGAATCAACGACGTCATCCTGCCGGTCCAGGACTTCGAAGCACCGTTTCGCGCCTGCGGTCGCGCCTTCCATTGCCCAGGCTGTGTAGGTAAGCGATTCGAGTGGCTGGTAAAGCATTAACAGATAGGCGCTGAAAACCAGGAGCGAGCCGAGCGTGAGCGTGCCAGCCTGAACATGGAGCGTACCGATATAGTACATCACCGCCGTGCCGACTACCATCAGCGTGCTGATCACGAGCGCGCTGTTCACGGCGGTCAATGTGAGCCGCAAGTTGGCTTGTAAGCTTTGGCGGGCTTGCTGCTGAAACTGGCGGACCTCAAACTCCTCGCGCCCGAACGCGTGCACCATCCGGATCGAGCTCAGTCCCTCTTGCGCCTGAGCCAGGACAGCGCTCTCCTGTTCCTGAATGGATGTCGATTCACGCCGAATCCGATGCGCGAAAACATAAATCGCGCCGACAACCAAAGGGACAATTCCAAGCGAAAACAGCGTAAGCTGCCAATCCAATCGCAACATAATCACGAAAGTTCCGATCAACGTGATGATCGAGCTGAAGATGTTGGTGAATCCCTTGTTGTAGATTGTTTGAATTGATTGCGAGTCGTACGCCACACGGAAACTGGAATCACTCGAGCGCCGTGCGTCGTGGTATTTGAGCGAGAGCGATTGCAGGTACGAGTACAAATCGGTGCGCAACTTAAGCAAAGCCTGCAGGCCGATTTTTACGAACAGATAATTCGTAATCCAATTGATAATTCCCCAAAGAAGCTGGATACCGATCAATGCCAGACACAACAACAAAACCCAGTAACGCCAGTCGGGACGTATCGCTGATCCTGCACGCAGAAAATCGTCGACGATAATCTTGAAGGGCCACGGCTTGAGCAGGTTCAGGCCGATGCCGATAAGTGCCAGGCATAATCCGAAGATCGTTTGCCCTAAGAACGGCCGGTAGTAGCGAAGAACGCGCCGATATATCGACATGTGAATTTCGGATTGCGGATTTTAGTTTTTCGACTGAACTAAGGGCGAATTCATTCGGAATCGACATCGAGAGATTCCTCGACGGAGCTTGCCGTGAGCGTAGTCGAAGGGCTCGGAATGACAATATGCATCATCTTCTTGAAACGTGGTTTAATTGGGTCCTCACCGGCGGTTATCTCGGCATCGTCGTGTTAATGGCGATGGAGAGCTCGATCCTTCCAGTGCCCAGCGAGATCGTCATTCCGCCAGCTGCATTTCTAGCGGCACAAGGAAAACTGAATCCGATTGGCGTGGTGTTTGCCGGGACGCTAGGATCGTATTTGGGCTCAGCGATCACTTATTGGGCAGCGCGGTTCATCGGACGTCCACTGATCGTAAAGTATGGCCGGTTCGTTTTGCTGACTCCAAAAAAACTGGAGCACGCCGAGGATTGGCTTGCCCGTTACCAAGCGGGTGGGGTCTTTTTTGCGCGGCTGCTTCCGGTGGTTCGCCATTTAATTTCGATTCCGGCAGGGATCGTTCGGATGAATTTCGGGCTATTCAGTTTTGTCACGATCGCTGGTTCAGCGCTCTGGTGCTCGATCCTGGCTTACCTTGGGGACAAAGCTTATCGAATTGAGCCGGAGCTTTTGACGAACCCGGAGGCGCTCGTGCGCTTTATCCACGGACAATCGCGCGGGATCTTGCTGGTGATCGCGCTTTTTGCAGTTCTTTACATGCTCACATTGCGGTTGATGAAGCGGCCTTCCAAGGTTTAAGCACCGCGCTGGCAAACCTGCCAGCAGGAGCTCGATACGTTGTTTTGTAGTGTAATCAGACTGCCCGTGCGGTCGGCCTCCACACGACGCCTACTCGATCAGGAGGAGACTGCTAAAAGATTTGTGTTTGAAAATTGAACAAAAGTGTCGCCCAGCGGTCAGTCCTAAGGTGAACAACGAATGAATAACTGTATGGGATTTATGGAGGAGATATTCACAGTTGGAAATGGCACCGGAACTGCTCTTGGAAGAAACGGGCACAATATGAAAAGAAATCGTCAAATTCTAAAGCCGCGCACGAGGCTTTCGCTGGGTGATCTGATCCTGGCAGTCAGCTCCTGCACGAACAGCAGCAGGGAGACGGTAGCAACCGTTGCAGACCTTCTTGCCAGCGGCCAGGTGCGTTTGCACGACAACGGGCGCTTCCGCCGCGCGCGTGTCGGTTAGGCGAGGGTTCCCCTCGCAGTGCTGTAGAGTCCGCTGTCCTCAGCGGAGTTCTGTTCTCCCGCTCAGAGCGAGTCCGCTGGGACAGGGCACGCTACAGCATTGCGCAAGAACAAAACACTTTTCGCGCAAGTCGCTTGCTTTTATCTTAATGCGGTGATCGACCGTTATTCCCGGCCAGAAATGAGCAGAATCTGGTCGGACGAGCGCAAGTTCCAGATTTGGCTGGAGATTGAAGTGCTCGCCTGTGAGGCGATGGCGGAGCTTTGTCAGATTCCAAAGGAGGACGCTGCCGAGATTCGAAAGCGGGCGCGATTTTCGATCCCTAAAATCCTGGAAATCGAAAAGCGAACGAACCACGACGTCATCGCTTTTCTCGAAAACGTGGCTGAATCGGTGGGTCCAGCATCGCGCTGGATCCATCAGGGGCTGACTTCATCGGATATTTTGGACACGACACTCGCTGTCCAGCTGAAGGAATCGTGCAAAATCCTTTTGGACGATCTGGATTCTCTTCGAGCGGCAATTAGGAAACAGGCGCTCCGGTTCAAAATGACACCGATGATCGGGCGTAGTCACGGCGTGCACGCCGAACCAATCACCTTCGGGCTAAAGCTCGCGCTTATGTATGACGAATTTGGGCGCGCCACGGAGCGGCTCACCCAAACGCGCGAGCGCATCCGCATTGGAAAAATAAGCGGAGCGGTCGGTACGCATGCGCATATCGATCCAAAGATTGAGCGCGCGGTTTGCGAGAAGCTCGGATTAAAAGCGGCGACACTCTCTACGCAGATCGTGCAGCGCGATCGGCACGCGGAATTCATGACTACGCTGGCCGTCATCGCCTCAAGCGTGGATCGTTGGGCAACAGAGTTTCGTCATCTGCAGCGCACCGAAGTTCTCGAAGTGGAAGAATTCTTCGGAGAAGGCCAGAAAGGCAGCTCTGCCATGCCGCACAAGCGCAATCCCATTACTGGCGAACGGCTGAGCGGCTTAGCGCGCGTCATTCGCGGGAACGCAGTCGTTGCACTTGAGAACGTGGCGCTGTGGCACGAGCGCGACATCAGTCACTCGAGCGCGGAGCGGATCATTCTGCCGGACTCATGCATCCTGCTCGATTACATGCTCGTTAAATTACGAGACGTCGTTGAAAAATTGCAGGTCTATCCGGAACGAATGGCGCAAAACCTCGCTCTGACGAAAGGCCTTTATTTCAGTCAGTCGATCTTGCTCGCTCTCACGCGAGCCGGGGCGGAGCGAAAGAGCGCGTACGAAGCCGTGCAACGTGCGGCCATGAACACTTGGAAAGGCGAGGGGACGTTCGCCGAAAATGCAAAACGCGAACCCGAGATCGCGGCGAAACTTTCCGCATCAGAAATCGACCGCCTTTGTTCGCTCGACGTTCATTTCGAACATGTCGATGCGACCTTCAAAGCGCTCGGCCTGGAGTAGGCAGTGTCCGCAGGTCCGCCGATCGTGCTATTCGTAGCGAAGCGCCTCGATCGGATCGAGATTGGCCGCTCGATAAGCGGGGTACAGGCCGAAGCCAATGCCAATGGCGGAACAGACCAGAAGCCCTGCAAGGGCCCAGCCATAAGGGAAAACTAGGTCCACTTTGAGCCACCCAGCTAGCAGATCGCCGGCGATGATTCCGAGAATAATTCCCAGGACACCGCCAGCTTCGGAAATGAAAACGGCCTCGGTCAAAAATTGCCGTAAGATGTCGCGGCTACGGGCGCCGATGGATTTGCGCACGCCGATTTCCTTTGTGCGCTCGGTCACGCTCACCAGCATAATGTTCATGATGCCGATTCCGGCCGCGACCAGCGCGATGAGACTTATGACGAACGCGCCAACTCGCACATATCCGGCTACGTTAACGAACGCGCTCTTGAGCGAGTCGTTGCTGTAAATCTCGAAATCGTTCGCCTGGTCGGGGCGCAAGCCGCGCGCAATTCGCATGGCGCCGATCGCACGATCGAACGTACGATTGTAGGTATCTTGCGTGAATGCTTGCGTCGCGATGTTCACGGTGCGTTTCGCTTCGCCGTAATCCTCGAAAAAGCGCGTGATGGGCATCAGAACAAGGTCGTCCTGGCTTTGGCCAAAGGCTGTCCCTTTTTCTGCGAGGACCCCGACGATCGTGTAGGTATGTCCGCTCACGCGAACGACTTTGCCGATCGGGGTTTCGTGCGGGAACAATCTTTTCTCGACGATCTTTCCAACGACAATCACCCGTCGCGAAAGCTCGACGTCTTCGTCAGTCAAATTGCGACCATAACCGAGCGTGTGAGCATTCGCGGTGAGAAAACTTCGATTCGTTCCGACAATGAGAAGACTCGGAGTTGTTTTTACGCCGTTGTAAACCGCCTGGCCTTTCACTTCGTAACCAAAACTTTTGAGGCAAATCTCACGCGCCTCGCCTTCCATTAACCGGTAATAATGCAGTGCCTGTTTGTAGGTGATGTTGTGTCGATTGCGAAACTTTTCCTGTACGTCGCCGCTCGCACTGATATTGGCCGGATATTTGCCGAACTGAAAAATGTTCGACCCGAGAAAGCTAATGCCGTTTTCAATTGAGTATTGCAATGCGCCGACCGCAGTCATGACTGAGATCACTGAGAAGACGCCGATGGTGATGCCCAGCATTGTCAGCGCGGAGCGCAGCTTGTTCGCGCCAAGCGACGACCACGCCATTTTGATGATCTCATTAAATAACATGTCGATGTTTACTCGTATCTGAGCGCTATCACGGGATCGAGGCGGGACGCTGTCCAGGCTGGTGCGAAGCCCGAGAACAAGCCCGTCATTATTGAAACAATCATGCTTACGAGCACGAGGCCGAGTGAGAAACGAATCGGAAAAGAGGGAAAAGCTTTGCCGATGCCGAAGCACATTAAATAAGCAAACACGAGGCCGATGAATCCGCCGAGCAAACAAAGCGCTGTCGATTCGATCAGGAATTGCAGCAGGATCGTTCGCCTCCGCGCGCCGAGTGCTTTGCGTGTTCCGATCTCTTTCGTCCGCTCTTTCACACTAACGAATGTGATGTTCATGATCCCAATCGCGCCGACGAAAAGCGATAGGCCGGTTATAAACAGCCCGGCAATCGCAATGGAGTTTTTCACTGGATCGAGCGTGCTTTTGAAAGCCTGTTGCTCGTTGATCGAGAAATCGTCCTTTTTCTCCGGTGGCAATCCGCGCACGCGCCGCATCAAACCGGTGAGTTCGTCCTTGGCATCGGCAAGTCTGGTCTTGTCTTTCACTTTCACGCGAACGTCTGATTCGCTTTTGGCCGAAAAATACTTGTTAAATGCGCCAAGGGGCATCGCCACCATCGAGTCCCAACTGAACAAACCGAGAAACGTACCCTGTCGCGTGTTTACACCAATGACTTTGAACAATTGCCCATTGATTAGCACCGATTTATCGATCGGGCTTTGGGAAGGGAAAAGCGCATCGGCCACGTCATAGCCGACCACGACGACATTGGCGCCGCCACGCGATTCGAGTTCGTTGAAGAATCGCCCGGCCGTACAATCGATGGTCGATGTTATGATGAAATCCGAAGTTGTCCCGAGAACGAAGACGTTGTCGACCTGATTGCCCCCATATTTGATTGATCGCATCAAATTCGACGTCGGCACCGCGACAACCAGGTTAGAGTTCGGCGTTGCCGCGATCATCCTGTTCAAGGGCTCGGCGTATTCAGTTTTGATTTTTTTGCGGTCGCGGTAGTTCCACCAGTCGTCTACCGGCTTCCACGGCCACTGTGTAACGTAGAGAACGTCATCGCCGAGCACGGCCATGCTTTTATCAAAACCGATTGATATCCCGTTCACGGCCGTGCCCATCAATGTCACGGCGATAATGCCGATGATAACTCCGAGAGCTGTGAGTGTTGAGCGCGTGAGATTCGAGCGCATTTGCGCGGCCGCGATTTTCCAACTCTCGCTCAGCTCGTACAGAAGGCGTTTCATATCGAACTTATCTGGCAACCGGCAGGTCGAGCTCCGGAATAAATCCCGCGTGGTCCATCTCGATGAGTCCGTCGCGTAACTGCACGGTACGACGCGCATGCGCCGCGATGTCTCGTTCATGCGTCACCAGGATAACTGTGTTGCCACGCTGATATAAATCTTCAAACAACTCCATGATTTCCTCGCCGGTTTTCGAGTCGAGATTACCGGTCGGTTCGTCAGCCAGAATAATCGACGGTCCGTTGACCAGCGCACGCGCGATGGCCACGCGCTGACGTTGACCGCCGGAAAGTTCATTCGGTTTGTGATGAAGGCGATCGCCGAGGCCGACATCTGCCAGGACTTGGGTCGCGCGTGCTTCGCGTCGCTGAGGCTCGATGCCGGCGTAAATGAGCGGCAACTCGACATTACGCAACGATGTTGCTCTTGGCAGAAGGTTAAACGTTTGAAACACGAAACCGATTTCGCGATTGCGAACGGCCGCAAGCTCGTCATCATCCATTTCGGCAACATTCTTGCCGTTGAACTCATAGCGGCCGGAAGATGGGGTATCGAGACAACCGAGCATGTTCATGAGCGTCGATTTGCCACTTCCGCTCGGGCCCATGATGGCGATGTATTCATTGCGGCGAATCTGTAACGTTACGCCGCGCAGTGCGCGCACGACTTCCTCGCCCATCACGTAATCTTTGGTGATGTTCTCGATATCGATCACGACCGGCCCAAGCGGTCTGATTGAATTTCGAGTTTCCATCGCAACGTCGACAGTCGCTCGCCGAGACTACTTCATTCCTTCTTTGTCGAGAGTTACCTTGGCGCCGTCCTTCAACTTTCGGCTGATCGCGCTATAACTCCCCGAGACCACTTCGTCTCCGGGTTGAATGCCGCTTTTGATTTCCGTGTACGTGTCGTCGGAAATCCCCGTTGTGACTTTCACCACCTGCGCCTTGTTGCCCTTTTTTAGGAACACAACCTTGGCAAGTTTTTCGCGCTCTTCTTTCTGCGCCGCTTTCTCGGCGCGCTCATTCACGAACTCCGCGTTGTTGTCGCCTTTGTCGCGCTGCGCCAACTTCTTCTTTCTCGTTTCGATTTCTTCGGGACTCAAATTGCTGTCACCGGTGCGAATAGTCACGGCCTGCATCGGCACAGCCACGACGTCTTTCACCTCGTTCGTTTGGATCTCCGCGGTACAGCTGAGCGCGGGCTTCAGTACCACATCGTGATCTTCGATTCGAATTTTCACCTCGAAGTTGGTGACCTCTTCCTGGGTGCCGGCGCCAGTCGTCTTTCCGGTGTTAGCGATTTGGTAAACATTGCCGTGAAATTTCCGATCGCCGTACGCGTCAATTTTCACTTCGGTCTTGTCGCCGATTTTCACATTTACCACGTCATTTTCGTTCACATCGACACGCGCTTCCATGTGGCTGAGGTCAGCCACGCGCATCACTTCTGTGCCGACAAATTGTCCCGTGGCCACGAGACGTTCACCCAATTTGCTGTTGAGGACTGTGACCGTGCCATCAATAGGCGAGTAAATTGTCGTCTTCGATAATTGGTCGCGCGCCTGACTCGAGCCGGCCTGCGCGCGCTCAATTTCGTGAAGGGAACTTTCGAAGGTGTTCTTCGCAACGTCGTACGCCGCTTGCGCGGCATTAAATTCCTGCTCTGAGATCAGCTTCTTGTTGAACAGATCCTCTGCCCTTTTGAAGTCATGTTCGGCTTTCAACATCGTCGCCTTCTGCTGAAGGTTGGTCGCTTTCGCTGAGCTGATCGCAGCTTCCTGCTGTTCCAACAGGGCCTTGTAAGAGTCTGGTTTAACCTTTACCAGCAGATCGCCTTTCATCACTGCTTTTCCGTCTTCCACCGGCAGCTCGATGATCTCGCCCGCAACCTCAGGAGAAATTTTTACTTCTGTCTCCGGCTGGACTTTTCCCGTCGCCGAGACCGTTTGCATGATCGTTTTGCGAATCGCCATTTCCGTTGTAACCGGAATCGGTTTCTCGCGCTTGCTCCAGATGATCGACACCGCGATCCAGAGCAAGACCAGGCCGATCGAGCCGAAGATGATTTGCTTTTTGCGCCGAGCACGACGCTGCTTCGCCGTCAAAGGCGCTGGCGCGGGCGTGCTTACAGTTTGGTGCATTGGAGGGATTGTTGGGATGAAAGCGTCATCGTTAGTTGGTTGTTTGACTCTTGCAAACGAAATCCCGTTCATGACAACCGTGGGATGCTGCGAGGTGCGGCTTTGGATTCAATTAGTTACGGCTTCCTTGCACGACGTCGATCGTTGTTCCCAATCGGGCAGACTGGTGCCCTGGCGAGATCGAATTTGCTGAATCGCCCACTCCGCGTGCTCTGCAATCAGTGGCTCTTGATCGGCTGCAGCGAGTTCGAGCGCCGGAATGTCGGATAGGGCGCCCGCATTACCGAGGGCGACACACACATTGCGCAAAAACCCGCGACGCTTGATTCGTTTGATTGGTGAGTTTTTGAAAAGTGCGCGGAACTCTGCGTCAGTTAGTTTAAGGTATTCTCGTAACGACATGCCAGTCGTCGAATGGCGGGCTGCGAAAGCTGTTTCGTGGGAAACCTGTGCGAATCGGTTCCAAGGGCACGCGTCCAGACAATCATCGCAGCCGAAGATCCGATCTCCGATAAGCGGGCGAAGCTCAAGCGGAATGGAGCCTTTCAATTCAATTGTCAGATAAGAAATGCACCGGCGGGCATCGAGTCGATGCGGAGCAGTGATTGCCCCCGTCGGGCACGCTTTGATGCAGCGCTCACATGTTCCGCAACGATCGGCGACTGGTTGATCCGGCAACAATTCGAGAGTCGTCAGAATCTCCGCGAGAAAGAACCAGGTCCCAAGGCGTTCATCGATTAACATGGTGTTTTTGCCATGCCAGCCGATACCAGCTTGTGCCGCGTGATCGCGTTCCAAAATCGGCCCGGTGTCCACGTAACATTTTTGCTGTCCGCCAAAGCCGCGAAGAAACTGGTCGATCTTGTCGAGCTTGCTTTCGACAACTTCGTGATAATCGTCACCCCACGCATACCGGGCGATCTTTCCGGTAGCGCCGGCTTTAGACTCCTGAGCTTGTTCCCCCTGCAAATAATTCATCGCCAGGACGATGATCGACCGCGCGCCGGGCAAAACCCTGTCCGGGTCGCAACGCTTCTCTTCACCGCGCTGCATGTAATGCATTTCGCCGTGTGCGCCGTCACGTAACCATTCGCGAAATTCAGTTGCGTACGTAGGCGCGGTGCAAGCCGCTATGCGACAGGAATCAAAACCAATCTGTCGGGCAAACGAAACGAGCTGCGTCTTCAATTCCGCTCTCGAAATCTGAACCGTCATGTTATGGCCGGTATCGGTTGTACTCTTCAATTGCGACCAAGCTTGTTAAGCTTAGTCAAAATTGCCACGGCAACCTCCTCATCTGTGAGCACCGATGTATCCACGCGAATATGCGCAACTTTTGCATAAAGTGGCAGCCGCGCCTGTAAGATTTGCGCGAATGCCTCCCTTGGATTCTCGCTTTGCAGTAACGGCCGAGTCCTCACTCGCGAGGCGCGTTCGAAAAGCGTTTCTTTATTGCCGTGCAGCCACACCACAATGCCGAGTCGTTGTAGGAAATCGATATTCTGTTCGCGTAATACGATTCCGCCGCCGGTTACAATGATCGTCTGTTTGGCTGGTGCCAGTTCACGAAGTGCTTGGGTTTCTGCTTCACGAAAGGCCTGCTCGCCGTATTTGGAAAAGATTTCGGGGATTGAGATTCCGAACTTCGCGGCAACGATGTCGTCAGTATCGAGCAAAGTGAGCTTCCTCCGCTGCTGCAAACAGCGTCCGACAGACGATTTACCGGCACCCATCATACCGATCAGAACGATTGATTTGCCGGTCTGACTCACCAGCGCAATATCTCATTAACACCGGGCTTCAGCCAGGTGCATTACGCAGGGTAAGCAAAGAAGCCGTTTAAACGGCTTGGCTTCAAGCATGGATAGCGCACCGCGCTAAAGCGCGGTGTTAATGAAACAGCGCCTGTCAGCCTTGGCGTTTCACAGAATGGAGCCGGCGGGAGCCGAGCGACATAGACGGGAAGCCCGAAGGGTGAGTTTGCTGGCGCAAACGAATCAAACGCCCTACAATTGCCCATGCCTGAATCGAAACCTGTCGTCGCCATTATCATGGGTAGCAAATCGGACTGGGAAACGATGCGGCACGCTGTGGAAACGCTCGATGATCTTGGTGTGCAGAATGAAGCGCGTGTTCTATCCGCCCATCGCACCCCGGATGCGACCGCAGAGTTTGCGCGAAAAGCGGCGGATCACGGATTGCGAGTTATCATCGCCGGCGCCGGCGGCGCGGCGCATTTGGCGGGAGTCATTGCTGCTCACACGTGGCTGCCCGTTCTCGGGGTTCCGATTCAATCGAAGCTCCAGGGACTCGACTCTCTGTTATCCACCGCGCAAATGCCAGGCGGCATTCCCGTCGGTACATTGGCGATCGGCGAAGCGGGCGCGAAAAACGCTGCGCTTCTCGCCGCGGCGATTCTCGCCACGTCTGATGAGACGATTCGCCAGAAACTTGAAGCATTCCGCAAAAACCAGTCCAAAGCCGCACTGGCCGCGAGATTGCCAAAATGACGACGGTGATTTCAACCGACCGCGCTGCGGCGGTTGAACAGCTGCGCAAAAGCGAAATCGTCGCGTTGCCCACCGAAACCGTGTATGGACTCGCTGCTGATGCATTGAATCCGATTGCGGTCGCAAAAATCTTTGAAGCGAAGGAACGACCGCGCTTCGATCCACTGATCGTTCACCTTCCGAATCGCGATTGGCTGCAGAAAATCGCCGATCTTCCGGAAGAAAATCAGCAACTGATCTCAAGACTCGCCGACAGATTCTGGCCCGGCCCATTCACCATAGTGTTACGGAAACGCCAAATCGTTCCTGAAATCGTTGCTGCGGGTCTTGATACAGTTGCGCTGCGAATCAGCGCGCATCCAGTCTTCGGCGAAATCGTTCAGTTGCTTGGAAAACCACTTGCCGCGCCGAGTGCCAATCGTTTCGGACGAGTCAGTCCAACCACAGCGCAGCACGTGCTCGATGAACTCGACGGACGGATCCCGCTGATCATCGACGCAGGGCCAACACATTACGGACTTGAATCGACAATTGTGAGTGTGCGTGGAAACAACATCGACATTCTGCGCCGCGGACCAATTACAGCAGAGAAATTATCGAAATTCGCGAAGGTCAACATCGTCGCACCACCGGCGCGAAAAATTTCAGCGCCGGGACAATTATCGTCGCATTACGCGCCGAGAACGCCGTTGCGCGTGGTCGACAATGCCGAATCATTTTCGCCGCTGAAAAACCAACGCGTCGGGTTGCTGGCGTGGTATGCCGTATCAGGGAAGGGGGATCTCCAGATCCCCCAGCGGCGGACTGGAGACCGCCGCTCCTTGAAATTCGCTGCGGTTCGAAATCTCAGCGCGCGCGAAGACCTACGCGAGGCCGCCGCGAATTTCTTTCGCTACTTGCGCGAGCTCGATCAATCGGGTCTCGATCTTATCGTTGCGGAACGAGTTCCCCCTCGAGGACTGGGCGCGGCGATTCTTGATCGGCTTGAGCGCGCGTCGCACGGCCAGTCTGTCGCTCCAGGCAGGCCTGAATAAATCCTTTGAACAGCGGATGGGGTTTGTTTGGTTTGCTTTGAAACTCGGGGTGATACTGGCAGCCAATAAAATACGGATGATCGCGAAGCTCGATCAATTCCGCGAGCGTGCCATCCGGTGATGTTCCTGAAATCACGAAGCCTTTTGCATGCATTCGATCGCGATATTTCATGTTGAACTCATAGCGGTGTCGGTGCCGCTCGGTTACCTCGGTATCGTCGTAGAGTTTTTCCGCGAGCGTGCTTTCAACGATTTTGGTTGGCCATGTGCCCAGGCGCATACTTGCCCCTTTCTTTCGGACGCCACGCTGTTCCTCCAACAGCGAGATGACTGGCTCTACGGTGACCTTATCGAACTCAGTGCTGTTTGCGTTTTTGATTCCACAGACGTTTCTTGCGAATTCAATCGTCGCTACCTGCATACCGAGACAAAGACCGAGAAATGGAACGTTGTGCTCGCGCGCGTAACGCGCGGCATTGATTTTTCCTTCAGCTCCGCGAACACCAAACCCGCCAGGAATCAGAACGCCGGCCACATCTTTCAGTTGGGCGTCGACGCCGTGCTCCAGTGATTCGGCATCGATAAGTTTAAGATCGATTCCGCAGTCCTCGCTGGCAGCGGCGTGCGTGAGTGATTCGTAGATGCTCTTATAGGCGTCTCGGACGTCCATGTATTTGCCGACTACCGCGATCTTGACGCGTTTGCTTGGACTGACCACACGCTCGACGAATTTCCGCCAGTCTGCCAGATCAGGCGCTGGCGTTTCCAAATGCAAAAGATCGCACACCAATTGATCGAGTCCTTCGGCATGCAGAGTCAATGGCACTTCGTAAATCGTGTGTTCGACGTCCCTCTCCTCGATGACAGCTTTTTCAGAAACGCTGCAAAACATCGACAATTTCCGACGCAGATCATGATCGAGCGGTCTTTCGGTGCGGCAAATTAACACCTGCGGCTGCAAACCGATCTCACGCAGCTTCGCCACGCTTTGTTGCGTGGGTTTTGTTTTTAATTCATGCGCAGCCTTGATGTAAGGAACAAGCGTGACGTGCATGTTCAGCACGTTTTCCGGGCCGACTTCGAGGATAAATTGCCGGATCGCCTCAATAAATGGCAGACCTTCAATGTCGCCGGTCGTGCCGCCGATCTCGGTGATCACGACATCGTATTTGCTCTCATCCGAAAGTTCGCGAATGCGTTCTTTGATCACATCAGTTACGTGCGGGATCACTTGCACGGTCTTCCCGAGATAATCGCCACGCCGCTCCTTTAAAATCACTGTCTCGTAAACCTGGCCGCTGGTGAGGTTGTTATGTCGAGTGAGCACACAATTGGTGAAGCGCTCGTAATGGCCAAGATCGAGGTCCGTCTCAGCGCCATCATTGAGCACATAAACTTCCCCGTGCTGGAACGGGTTCATCGTTCCGGGATCGACATTCAGATAAGGATCGAACTTCTGGAGAACAACACGCAGACGGCGTGCTTCAAGCAGCGTGCCGAGCGAGGCGGCAGTCAAACCTTTGCCTAACGAACTGACGACGCCTCCGGTGACAAAAATGTATTTCATCTGGTCCTCCGTCCTGTAGCCGTCGCCCTCTGGGCGACGTAATGATACCTCTTTTCGCGAGATCTACTTGGCGCTTCGCGCAGCGAAGCAGCTACAGAGTTTGCGTCGGCGGGTGTATCCACGCCAGGTGAACCATGTCTGGTGACGAGCACATGAATTTTTACACCATTTTCCAATGCGCGCAATTGCTCCAACGACTCAGCGCGCTCCAGCGGAGTCGCTTTCCATTTCACAAACCGGAGGAGCGCGTCGCGACGAAAACCGTAGATGCCTTGATGGCGCAGATAGCGAACACGTGAACGATCAGCGGAGTAGGGGATAACGGTTCGCGAGAAGTAAAGAGCGCAGTTGTTCTGATCTAGCACGACTTTGTTTTGGTGCGGTGATTCTGCTTCCGTGAGATTGCTAAACGGATGCGCGGCAGTAACAATCTCGATCTTGCGATCCGAGCGCAGCTTTTCGACAACCTTGTCTATTAACTGTGGATCGATTAGCGGTTCGTCGCCTTGGATATTAACCACGATCTCGAAGTCTTTCGCATGCCGTGCAACTTCGGCCACTCGATCCGTCCCGCTGCTATGTCTTGGCGAAGTCAGGGTGACTTCGGCGCCCCACTCGAAGGCGGCTTTCGCGATGCGCATATCGTCGGTCGCAACGATAAGAGCGTCGAGATTTTTGGCGCGCTGGCAGCGTTCCAATACGTGACACAGAAGAGGCTTACCAGTAATGAGATGCAGCGGTTTTCCCGGAAAACGTGTAGAACTCCAGCGGGCTGGAATAATGCCTACGGCCTTACGCATTGAGGCAAACTATAAGTTGACCTGCATTTAAACGCGCAGTCATCTCTAGCAAAGCGAGGCTTCCAGCGCCCTCGATCGTGGCACGCGGAATGTTTGATCGCGTACTCGATCACCGAGTGTGAGGTCCCTCGCCGTCTTTGCGGCTCGGGATGACATCGTGATCATGATTGCTGGTCTAAAATGATCTGCGCCGCTGTGGGCAAATCTTCGGCGACCCAGTCTGCCATGCTGCCAGTGGTCTCGCGGTCAAATCCGGTTCGGACACGGATCGTGCGCACGCCCGCGTTACGCCCACACTCGGCGTCGATCTCCTTGTCACCTATGAAAAACGAACGTGCAAGATCGATGTGGTGCTCCTGGGTGGCTTCGATGATCATTCCAGGCGCAGGCTTGCGGCAACTGGAATGCTGACCGGGAACATCGGGGCAAAAATAAGTTGCGTCGATCAGCCCGTCCCCGAGCTGGCGCAGGACTTCCCGTTCCACAGCGCGATATTGGTCAACACTAAACAGCCCGCGGCCGATGCCGCTCTGGTTTGTGATGATGATGAGTTTGAAGCCTTTCGACTTTAGGAGCCTCAACGCCTTCGGGACGCCAGCAAGAATTTTCACCTGTTTGGGGTCTAAACAATAATCGGCGTCTTGCATGATAGTTCCGTCGCGATCGACAAAAACCGCCGCGGACAGCGCATTAGTCATGTTCGCTATCCTCTCGGAAACTGGCGAGAAGTTCATCGCGCGTCACGGTGGCCGTTCCGAGTTTGCTCACCACAACTGCGCTTCCGTGGTTGGCGATTTCCGCTGCCTCAATCGGAGTCGCTCCGCAAACAAGTCCAAGTGTAAAAAGAGCAATGGCAGTATCGCCGGCGCCGGAAACATCAAAAACCTGCCGTGCCTTGGTTGGATTGTAATGGGGCGCTTCGTTCTGTTGGAAAAGCATCATCCCGTGTTCGCCGAGCGTGACGAGAACGTATTTTGTTTCCCATTTCTTGAGAAGCGCTTCGCCTGCGCGCCTGAGATCGCCGTCATGTGGCGGCACAGTATCTGGGTCGCGACCGGGAATACCAGCGGCGAGTAGAGCTTCCGCCCGGTTCGGCTTAACTGCTGTGACGCCGCGCCAATCGACCAGATGACGAGGGTTAGGATCAGCAGCAACGATCTTGCCCGCCGAGCGCGCATTCTCTGTGATTTGCGAAACCATCTTCGTCGACAAAAACCCCTTGCCGTAATCTTCAAAAATGATCGCGTCGATGTCTGGAATATTCTTTTGGACCGCTGCCACGACTTGCTGAAGTTGCTCTGCCGATGGCCCGGTAAACTGTTCGCGATCGACGCGGACAACTTGTTGATGACGCGCGATGATCCGCGTTTTCAGAATTGTCCGAAACGACTCGTCTTCAACCGCGTTGGAGATATCGATTTTTTGTTTCGTCAATAGTTCCTGGAGTTGCTGGCCACTTCTGTCTTTCCCGAGCAAACCAATGATCGCGACGTGATCCACAAATTCGCGCAAGTTCCGCGCAACGTTGGCAGCGCCTCCCGGGTAGAATGATTCTTCGATCACCTCTACAACCGGAACCGGCGCCTCCGGAGAGATGCGGCCCACCTTTCCCCAAACGAATTCGTCCAGCATTAGATCGCCAATGACTGTTATCCGTTTTGAGCGCGCGCGATCGAGGATGTGCTCTAGTCGATTCAAATCCATAGGGCGGGCAGGCAGCGATGCGGCCGGGGCACCGGAGTCGTTCGATTAAGGTGAGTCAAATTCTTTTTGAGCGGCGATTTGTGTACGGCAGCCGTTCCGGTTAAAGTTCGCTCCATTAAATCCTGAATACGAACCCGAAATCAACAGTCGAAGTGCCAATGATTCCGTTTACGAGATGTTTCAAGCTAAGCGTATGCGTGCTTTGTGGGGTTGCACTGTGCGCAAATGCGGCCCAGGCCCCACAGCGCATCGATATTAAAAAATTAACGACTACTGTCGAAGACGTTGTCGTGCCATTGCCGAACGAAATTTTCGGAGCGCTCAACAAATTAGGCGCGGTGAACTGGAAACAACACGTCCGTAGCGACAAGGGACCGAATTTTACCGAGAGGCCGCGTATCGCGCTTTTACTTGGAACAGTCATCGCGGATGGCTTCATCGCAGTGCAAGCGGAAGACGCTGCCACCGTAAAAGACATTGGGCAGCGCGTCCTTGCGTTGGCTAAAGGAATCGGAGTGGGAAATTCAATTACTCCACACGCGAAGGCGATCGTCGAGGCCGCGGACAAGCGTAATTGGGAAAATGTACGGCAGGAGCTGGATCGCACGCAAAACAGCGTGCAACAGGCAATGAACGAGGTGCACGATGAAAAACTGTCGCAGCTTGTCAGCTTGGGCGGGTGGCTGCGGGGCACCGAAGTGTTGACCTCAGTAGTGACGGAGCATTTTTCAAGCGACGGCGCCGAGCTGCTGCATCAACCAGATCTACTTTCCTATTTTCAGACAAGGCTCCAGGCCATGCCCGAGTTCAATCTCCCGATCATCCACCAAATTCAAGATGCGCTGGTCGAGGTAAAACCTTTGATTGACGTCGGTGATCGGCGTATACCTGCCGACTCAGTGAAGAAGGTCAACGAAATCACGACGCGACTCGGCCACGGCATCGTGACGAGAGACTAAGGAATTTCGATGAAACGGTTCGCAAAAGTAATATTCCGGGCGAGCCCTCTGTTGGTAGGGCTCCTGGCACTGCAGCCTGCAATTTTCGCATCGGTGGACGACGCGCAGTCATTTGCTCTTCAGGCGGCCGAACCATATGTCAAACAAGGATTCCAGGTGCGCGAAGATTACTGGGGAGGCGACTTGGGCTCTGGAGAAAAAAAGGCAGTGCGGCAGCAACTATTCAAAGGCAACGAGTATTGGTTCTGGTTGGGAACAGAGGTCGATAAGGCAAAGGTCTCTGTTCACGTTTATGATTCGGACGGAAAGCTGGCGGAAGAACCAGATGGCTGGGAGAAGGGGCACTTCGCGGCGACACACGTCATCCCAAAAGCTACAGGCAGCTATTTCATCATAGTTAGCGTTGAAGAGTCGCCAGAGGACCGCACGCATTGGGCGCTGGTATATGGTTTCCGGTAAATTTAAGTTTAGACTCGTGTCCTCGGCGTCGTGCCGATAGAGCATTGGCTGGAAGCCAGTGCCACGACGATGACTGAAACGCGCACTTTGCAGTTTGAGAGCCCACGCGCTCTGCAGTCTCTCTACGCGAATGACATTAAACTTTTGAAGAACCTCGAGGATTCCCTTGGCGTCAGAGTGACCACGCGTGAAGGCTGGGTCAAACTCGAAGGGGACCGAAGTCGTGTCGATAAAGCGCAGCAGGTATTCGAACAGCTTGAAAAAGCCCGCCAGCAAGGCGTGGAGATTCAGAAACACGAATTTAATTACGCGATCAATGCCGTGACCGAAGAACACGACCAAAACCTCGGCGAGATTGTTTCCACAAAAATTACAACATCGTCACGCAAGCCGCCGATTGTGGCGCGAAGCGCGAATCAACGAGCGTACGTTGAGGCAATTCAAAAGCACGACGTCGTTTTTGGGATTGGCCCCGCGGGCACGGGCAAAACTTATCTCGCAGTCGCAATGGCGGTGGCGGCACTGAAGAAAGAGCAGGTGGCGCGCATTATCTTGACGCGCCCTGCCGTGGAGGCGGGTGAAGCGCTGGGTTTTCTCCCCGGTGACCTGGAGCAAAAGATCACACCGTATCTTCGTCCCCTTTACGATGCGCTGCGCGACATGTTGGAGCCGGACGAAATGGAGCGGGCGCTTGCGCGCCAGACAATTGAAGTTGCCCCGCTAGCTTACATGCGCGGCCGCACATTGAATAACGCCTTTGTCATCCTCGATGAAGCGCAAAACACAACTACCGAGCAGATGTTCATGTTGCTGACGCGAATCGGCTTGCATTCCAAATGCGTGGTGACCGGCGACGTAACACAAATTGATTTGCCAGCCAACAAACGCTCCGGCGTGGTCGAGGCATTGCAGGCATTGAAAAACGTCCCCGGAATTGCGACTGTATATTTCTCCGAGCGCGATGTTGTGCGGCATGAACTGGTGCGCGCCATTATTGGCGCCTACCAGCAGCACCGCTCACCCGCGCCGGCACCGCGCAAGTAAAGAACCGTATGTTCGATTTTGTAAAACGCGGCCGACTAATCAGACGCGGTCTGGCTTCGCGGAAGACGCGCCGCCGCCGTGCGCGAAACGATCTCATGCGCAATCTCGAGTACTCGCCGTACGCGAAGCTTTTCATCTTCGCCGCGTTTGCCGGCGGCCTTGCTTTTCTTGTCTTTAGTGGCCAGCAGCCGGAACCGACGAAGAATTTTGTAATCGCTCTGCTCGTTTTGGCGACCGCAATTACTCAGCTTTGGATCAACCAGCCGAAGAGCTTTTCGCAGAACTCGCGACTTCTCCTTGTCTTTGGCGTTATGCTTGCGCAACTGGCCGTCACCAAACTGTTGCTGGTCATTTGTAACAGCGGCAGTTACCGATTCTTGAAGCCAGAGATGGCCGGCTTGATGACGCCCTATGCATTTGCGCCGCTCGTGCTGAGCGTACTGCTGGGGCGGCAGCACGGCCTCTATGCTGCATTCTTCGTGAGCCTATGGAGTAGCATGTTGTTTGGTCCAATTGACGCCCCTCTTTTGATAACCAGTTTGATTAGTGGGTTCACGGCAGTGTCCCTCACGTTGCAGGTGCGACGGCGCAGCAAATTGATCCGCGCTGGCTTCTATGTGGGGCTCGCGATCTGGTTGTTATCGCTCACATTTGGTTTGATCGGGCCGATCAATTGGTTCTACCCAACAGCGAATGACTGGGGAATGATCGGTTTGCAAAGCGCACTGGCAATTGGCAACGGAATTTTGACTGCGACTCTGGTGGGCGGCGCGCTACCAGTGTTGGAGAATCTTTTTGGAATCACGACGGACATCTCGTGGCTGGAAGCATCGGACTTAAACCATCCGTTACTTCGCCGCATGACGATCGAAGCGCCGGGCACCTATCATCATAGTCTTGTGGTCGCAAATCTCGCTGAAGCCGCGGCGGAAGCCATCGGCGCAAACGCAACGCTCTGTCGAGTCTGCTCTTATTTTCACGATGTCGGTAAACTGGTGAAACCGGAATACTTCACCGAGAACATGAGCTTTGAACGCAATCCGCACGATGACCTCGCGCCAACGATGAGCGCGTTGATCATCATCGCGCACGTCAAGGAAGGCGTGGATCTCGCGCTCAAGCATCGGCTAAACCAGCGCATCATTGACATCATCCAGGAGCATCATGGCACATCGGTCGTCCGTTATTTTTATCAGCGCGCACTCCAGCAGCATGAAGACGCGCGTGCGGGCGGCAAAATCATGAAGCTGCGGGAGGATGATATTCCAGAAGTGCGCGAAGAGAGTTTTCGCTACAGCGGACCGAAACCGCAGACTAAAGAGAGCGCGATTGTTAGCCTGGCCGACACGGTTGAGAGCGCGTCGCGCAGTCTGGAAAAACCGACTGCACAAAAAATTGAGACGCTAGTGAACGAGCTAATCGACGAACGCATCAGCGACCGGCAATTGGACGACTGTGATCTGACGCTTGGCGAACTGAAAGTCATCGCCGACCGCTTCCGATTTACTTTGCTAATGATGTTGCATAGCCGGATCGCTTATCCGAAGCACGGCGCCAAGACGTCCGCCGTGCCTCGCGATGAAGGCCTGCGGCCCGACGTAATGGCTGGCACGCGAAAGCCCGAAACCGCGCCACCCGTCTCAGCCGCGTAGGTAGGGCGCGACTGCCGGGCGCGCCGGGGGTCTGGGTAGCGCCTGCTGTATCCAAACAGCGCTCCTGCCAACGCACGCCCTACAATTCCGGAGGATGAGCTCTTGGTTCGCGGTCTTTTGAGCCGGCGGTACTCGGAATTGTGACAAACGGTCCACCTTCCAGTGGCGTGGCCTTTGTGAAGGCGACATCGGGCATCTCGCTCGGCAAGCCTTCAAGCGGAAAATCTTTTCGGAGCGGGAAGTAGGGATAGCCGTCCCACATTAAGATGCGACGCAGATCGGGATGGCCGTTGAATCTAATGCCCATCATGTCGTAAGCCTCGCGCTCGTGCCAGTTCGCTGTCGGCCAGATATCGGAAACGGTATCCACAGCACCAGCCTCTTCGGGAACTTTCAGCTTGAAGCGCAGATGAGCGCCGAGCGGCATCGAGTAAAGGTGATAAACCATTTCGTAACGAGGCTCTTCGCCGAAATTGTCGATGCTTGTGATGTCGATCAGATAATCGAACGAAAGCTCGTCACAGCAAAAGTTCGCGATCTCGCGGAGATCGCCTGCCGCAATCGTGTAACTTGTTTCACCTCGAAATTCAGTTTTGCTCTGAATCTTTTCGGCAAATGATTTGTTCAGCAACGCGAGCGCTTCCTCGCGAGTCATGACAATGCTTCCTCGAATCTCTCGACTAATTCCGGCATTTGATTCCTGAACGAGCGCTCGCGGGAAATCTTCTCCTGCAATTTCATTAAGCCGGCGAGTAACGCTTCCGGACGTGGCGGGCAACCAGAGATGTAAACGTCCACCGGGATAAGCTGGTCGACTCCCTGGAGCGTGGCGTATGAGCGATACATGCCGCCGGTAGAGGCGCATGCGCCCATCGCGATCACCCATTTCGGCTCGGGCATCTGTTCGTAAATTCGTTTCACCGCCAGGGCCATTTTGTAAGTGACCGTGCCGGCCACGATCATCACATCACATTGTCGTGGCGAAAAGCGCATCACCTCCGCGCCAAACCTGGCAATATCAAAGCGCGACGCAGCCGCGGCCATCAACTCGATCGCACAACAGGCCAGCCCCATCGGCATCGGCCAAAGCGAATTCTTGTGCACCCAATTAAGCGCGGCATCGAATCGCGTAAAAATCACGTTGCCTTCGATCTTAGAATCGTACGTTGTTAAGCGAGTTTCAGCCATCAGTCGAACAGTAAGATCGCGCTTAGCCCTCGCAAGAGAAAACGAGCCGCAGATTGACACAGATAAAACACGGATTACGAAGGAAACACCCTAACATGAGTCTGTTTAAATTTGTGTTCATCGATGGCTAATTTCGTAATTCTTTTCAGCAAAAGTATCCCATGACCAAATTGAACCGCACGCATCTCGACCAACTGGAGAACCAAAGCATTTTTATTCTTCGCGAGGCGTATCACGCGTTCAAAAACATCGCCATGCCTTGGTCCATGGGCAAAGACTCAAACGTGCTCGTCTGGCTGGCGCGTAAATCTTTTTTCGGTCGTGTGCCGTTCCCGGTTTTGCACATCGACACTACTTATGAGTTTCCGGAGATGGTGGAATTCCGCGAATGGGCGAGGGAGCATCACAACCTGAATCTCATTGTAAAAATCAATACAGAAGCGCGCGCACGCGGCATCGGGTACGAGACGCACGATCCAGTGACAGTGACGCATGAACTAAAGACAGTCGCGTTGCAACAGGCACTCGCAGAATACAAATGGGACGCGCTCATCACCGGCATTCGTCGCGACGAAGATCCCACGCGCGCGAAGGAAAGATACTTTTCACCGCGCAACGCGCAGTTTGAATGGGATTACAAGGATCAGCCCCCGGAATTCTGGAGCCAGTTCGTAACTACGGCTGCAAAGGGCGAACACGTGCGCGTGCAGCCATTGCTTGATTGGACCGAGGTGGATATCTGGCGGTACATCCAACGGGAAAAGATTCCGATCCCCAACATGTATTTCGCCCGAAACGGGAAACGTTTTCGTTCGCTCGGTTGCAGTCCGATTACACATCCGATCGAAAGTAACGCATCCACAATCGACGAGATCATCGCCGAACTTGAAGCGACAAAGACAACCGAGCGCGCCGGCCGCGCGCAGGACCACTATGAGCGGAATGCAATGCAGAAACTGAGGGCGAAGGGATTTCTATGACCAAAGAAGCAAACGCCCAACGCTCAACGTTCAACGCTCAACGCCCAACTTCCGATGTCGAGCCGAAGTTGCGTGTTGTTTTCGTCGGTCACGTTGACCATGGAAAATCGACTCTGATTGGACGCATCCTGCATGACACCGGCTCGCTGCCCGAGGGGAAGATCGAAGAGATAAAGAAGACCTGCGCGGCTGAAGGGATGGAGTTTGAATTCGCGTTCCTGCTCGATGCGCTTCTCGAGGAGCAGAAGCAAAACGTCACCATCGATACCACCGAAATTCCGTTTCGAACAGCGCGCCGCCGTTACGCCATCATCGATGCGCCTGGGCACAAGGAATTTTTGAAGAACATGATCACCGGCGCGTCGAGGGCGGAGGCAGCGATCCTCGTAATCGGTGCGGACGAAGGGGTGCGCGAACAGAGCCGTCGCCACGCTTATCTGCTCAGCATGCTCGGCATTAGGAACGTGATTGTGGTCGTAAACAAAATGGATCTCGTCGATTACTCTGAAAAACGCTTTCGCGAGATCGAGCAGGAGTATCGCAAATTTCTTCGCGAACTCGGATTAGACGCGCGGACATTCATCCCGGCGTCGGCCAAGCACGGCGAGAACGTCGCAAGGGCGAGTATGAAAATGAAATGGTACTGCGCCGCGAACGTTCTCGAAGCGCTCGACCTGTTGGAACCTCAAAAGCGCGATGCCGATCTACCGCTGCGCTTTTGTGTGCAGGATGTTTATCGCTTTGATGGGCGCCGAATCATTGCAGGTCGCATCGAGACCGGGACGCTCAGGGTGGGGGACCAGTTAGTATTTTCGCCAGCGAATAAGTCGTCGATGGTCGCTGCGATCGAGCGTTGGAACGCGCCAGTAACCCCGAACGCTTTCGGGGTAGCTGACGATTCGATCGGTATCACTCTGACAGAACAGATTTTCGTCGAGCGCGGTTACGTCGCATCGCACCAGGACGAAACACCGGTCGAGACGAATCGTTTTCATGCGGACCTGTTCTGGATCGTGCGCGATCCTCTTCGGGTCGGACGTCTTTATGACCTGCGCCTGGCAACGCAGCACGTGAAATGTCAGATCGTCTCGATCGAGCACGTAACAGATTCCTCGACACTCGCGCCAACAAGCGATGGACGCGAACAATTGGAGCGAAACGAGATTGGCAAAGTTACAATTCAAACCCGAGCGCCACTCGTAATAGATAATCACGATCGGATTCCGAATCTCGGACGCTTTGTCATCATCGATGATGGACAAATCTGCGGCGGCGGCACGATTTTCGGTGGCGTCTATACCGATCGAAGCGTTGCAAAGAGCAAAAATATCTTTTGGACGGAGGAAAAAATTACGGCTCGCGAACGCGCAGTGCGGACCGGTCATCGGGGAGCGGTTGTTTGGTTGACCGGACTTTCCGGCGCCGGGAAATCGACCATCGCACAATCAATCGAACGCGACTTGTTCCATCGGGGCATGAATACTTACGTGCTCGATGGTGACAACATCAGACACGGCTTGAACTCGAATCTCGGGTTCTCGCCAGACGACCGGGAAGAGAACATTCGCCGCGTAAGCGAAGTTGCGAAGTTGATGGCCGATGCCGGCACGGTGGTGATCACGGCGTTCATCTCGCCGTATCGAATGGATCGCCGTCGTGCGCGCGAGATTGCGCTGGAAGGCAATGCAGAATTTATAGAAGTATTCGTTGACGCGCCTCTGGAAGTTTGCGAAGCGCGCGACCCAAAAAATCTCTACAAGAAAGCGCGTGCGGGAGAGATTCGCGAATTTACTGGAATCGATGCGCCCTATGAAGCGCCCGAAGACCCAGAGATCGTCGTGCACACGGACAAGCAAACAGTCGATGAATCGGTTGCGACGATCCTAGAGCAGTTGTTGCCGCGTCTGAGGGATTACGGGTCGAACGATTGACGGCGTCATCTCGTTGTGTCTCTGACAATTCGCTTTGCAAAACTGAGCGACGCGCCGTCGCTTGCTATGCTGATGTGCGAGCTCGGCTACGAAACAACCAGCGCCGAAATGCGTCAGCGCTTAAGACCAATATTGCGCGATGCTCGCTTTCGCACATTTGTCGCCGAGATCGACAACACCGTTTGCGGGGTGATCGGCACGCTGACGCACCCCAGCTACGAGCATAACAATCCCCCAGGAAAAATTATCGCGCTGGTGGTTTCAAAAAAGCAGCGGCGCGGCGGCATCGGCCGCGCGCTGATTGCTGCAGCAGAGAAAGACTTTGCAGAGAGAAGAATCGTGCGAATCAGTTTAACAACGCGATTCAAACGCAAAGCCGCCCATCAGTTTTACGAGGCGCTCGGTTACGAACCAACCGGATGGAGATTTGTGAAACAGCTTCGGGCGAGCAATTCATGAGATGCAATGCACCGGGTTTTGGACCTTCTTTTTATTACGGCGATTACGTTGATCGCAATTCAGAATGCGCGATCGGCCGACACGTTGACCAAACCGGCGGAAGTGCAGGAAGTGACAGTCATAGGAGAAGCGACCGGTTCCATTACTTCGGTATCGTTAGAGGAATCGGCAAAACAGAAACAACAGGTTCCCGGCGGTTTGACAATCAAAAACGCCGGCGAAATGAAACTTGGACGCGCATCAAATTTCGAAGATTTGCTGGAATGCGCTCCGGGAGTCTTTTTTCGAGTCAGAAAACGGCGCTGAGGTTTCGAAAATTTCAATTCGTGGTTCAGGAATCACATCGGAGGACGAACCGGGCGGTGTGATGTTTTTGCTCGACGGCTTGAACTATAATCAGGGGACCGCGAAACCATTCTGGAAGATTTTGACGTTGGCGCGCTGAGTCACGCGGAAATATTTCGCGGCGCAGCTGCGTTTAAATATGGTGCACTAACGCTTGGCGGCGCGATCAATCTTTTCGATTTTTCTCGACTGTAAAACCTGATTAACAAACGCTACGGATCATCCGTTGACGCAATTGCAGATGCGCGGACCAACGTTGATCCGGAGATCTTTCATCCCGGCGATGGCCGCGCTTCTTACGGTGGAGTTTCCTGGACTTGGTGACTCCATTTTGCCGTATTGGCTGCGGTTGTATCGCCTAGCACTTGCGTAGGATCGGCTCGAGAAAGTCCTATGAAATCCAAATCGTCTTTGCGTTTGTAAATTCGCGGGTTCCGGCGGCGCCGAGTTCGCGGCCAAAGCCGGAGCGTTTTACGCCGCCGAACGGCAGACGGGGATCGGACGCGACCATTGCGTTGATGAAGACCATTCCACTCTCCAAGTCAGACGTGAAGAGCCCCTGTTCCTCCGGATTGTTGGTCCATGCGCTGGCGGCGAGACCGAATGTGGTGTCGTTTGCCACTCCGATCGCATCGGCTGCATCGCGGACGCGGAAAATAGATGCGACCGGGCCGAATACTTCTTCGCGGTAGGCTGGCGAACCTTTCGGGACCTCGACTAGGACAGTTGGCTCGTAGAAAAATCCAGGACCGTGAATGCGATTTCCGCCGGTCAATAATTTTGCGCCCGCGGCGATCGATTTCTGGACCTGATCGTGTACGCCTTGCAGGATTTGTTCGGTCGCGAGTGGACCGAGCTCAGTCGTGTCGTCCATGGGATCGCCGACCTTCAGCGCGCGAATGCGATCGACGAATTGACTGAGAAACTCATCATAAATTTTGTCCGCGATAAGAAATCGTTTCGCTGCGATGCACGATTGCCCAGTGTTGATGGTGCGCGCTTTCACTGCGGTGCTCAATGCGCGTTCGAAGTCTGCACTAGGCATCACGATGAACGCATCGCTGCCACCGAGTTCGAGCACGCTTTTCTTGATCTCTCTCGCGGCCGTGCTTGCCACTGCGCTGCCGGCCTTTTCGCTGCCAGTCAGCGTTACCGCAATGAGCAGCGTTTGGAAAACGCCGTCGTCGAATCCGGCGCGGCAAAAGATTTCTTCAATGACGAGCGCGCACTGCGGGACATTAGGCGCGTGCTTTAGCAGCCCCACGTTGCCAGCCATCAGCGCGGGCGCGGCAAATCGAAATACCTGCCAGAAAGGAAAATTCCACGGCATAATGGCGAGAACCGGTCCAAGCGGCTGATACTGCACGTAACTTTGAGCGGCGTCAGTCTGCGCTGCCTCGTCCTCCAAAAATCGCTCGCCGTTCTCAGCGTAAAATTGGCAGCCACGCGCGCACTTCTCGATTTCTGCTACCGAATCGCGAAGCAATTTCCCCATCTCGAGCGTAATGATTTGCGCGAATCTTTTCTTTTCCTGGAATAGCAACTCCGCTGTGGCTTCCAACACCTCTGAGCGATCTGTGAAAGTGGTACGGCGATATTTGCTGAATGCCTTTTCGGCGTGGCACAGCCGTTTTTCGATTTCGGTATCGTCAAAAGGAGAAAACTCCTGCAGCTTTTCGCCTGTCGCCGGATTGATTGACACAATTGGCATACAGCTAAGTAAGCGTCGCTACGGGAATGATCAAAGGTGGAACGCGTTGTCCTCGACGCGTTGACAAATGAAATGCGGCTCTCCCGCCTGATTTTTAATCTGCGCCTTCGGCGACAGACATCGTCTTGAGGACAAGCCGATCCACCTACAAACGCAGGCCTTTGGGAATTAGAACGCGATCGAGCAAATCGAAAAGCCATTGCACCAGCAGCGCCAGTACAGTGCAGTCCCCACATTGATCACGGCGCTGGTTTTGATTCCGGAGAGGATCGAGCGCGACGCCATCGGCAGATAAATTTCCCAAAGCCGGACAAACGGGCTGAGTCCCAATGCAACCGCAGATTCGCGTAACGATCGCGGGATATCCTGCAGGCCGGTTGCGGTGTTCCGCACGATCGGCAGCAACCCGTAAAGGAAAAGCGCGGCGATTGCAGTGCGAACACTAATTCCGAAGAAGGGAAGAGGAACAAGCAAAGCTAGCAAGGCGAGCGACGGAATCGTCTGCACGACGCTGGCAAAACCAATGATGAGCTGGCCAATGGGTCCACCGCGACTGGCAATGATGCCAAGCGGAATTCCGAAGATCACCGAGAGTAACAGTGAAAATCCAGCCAACTGAAGATGGCGGAGTGTCCAGCGTGCCAGCTTCTGTGGAAATGATTCCCCTACGGTATTCGCCGATCCTGCGCCGCGTCCAAAATATAAGTCTGCCGCTCTCGCGTAATTTTTTGTGCGTTCGGCCTCCGCATTGAGGCGAACCATTCGTTTCTCGTCCAGCGTTCCTTCCAAGCGTCGCAATGCAGCAATTGCATCCGCGCGCGTCGACTGTCGGAACAAAAAGACCGCCTCATACTTTGGGAAAAACTGAAGATCGTCTTCGAGAGCGACGAGGTCATTCTGTTCTATCTTTGCATCCGTCGAGTACGCGTCTTTTATGTCAATCGATCCATTTGCGAGCGCGCTGTAACCAAGTGCGTGGTCGATGCCGATGACGTTCTGCTGGGGAAGGGCGTAACGCTCGCGCAACGGGCGCCAGCCATCCTGCCGGTCTAAAAATTCATGCGTGAGTCCGACCTTGAGCCCGGGATATTTTCGCAAGTCGCTGATTGTGCGTATGCCGAGTCGTTGCGCTTCGATGCGTCGCATCACCAGCGCATAAGTATTGTTAAAACCTAGCGGCTCCGTCATTCCGAGGGCAAATTTTGCGAGCGCTTCTCGGATTTCCTCGAGCGATAACGATTGATCGTTCTTTAGAATCTGTTGGATAATTGTCCCGGTGTATTCCGGGTATAAAAACCGGCCGATGGGCCGCGCGCGGCGTGCCCGGCGGTCGCGCCCTACCAGCGTGGGGTGAACCGAATTCATGTGAGAACGACTCCGCGTTGCGCGTTGATGAATTCCAAAACGAATGGCTCGGCCGGTCGCTCGCGAAGATCTGTTACCGAACCTTTTTGCACGATGCGGCCTTCATTCATGAGCACAATTTCGTCACCGAAATAAATCGCCTCCGCCAAATCGTGAGTAACGAACAGCACCGTCTGCTGTAAACGCGCGAAAATTTCCTTGAGATCCTTTTGCAGCGCAGCACGTACGAGCGGATCCAGCGCGCCGAGCGGTTCGTCGAGCAACAGCAACTGCGGAGAAAGCATCAAAGCGCGCATTAAACTGACGCGCTGTCGCTGGCCACCGGAAAGCTCGACAGGGTATCGCGGGAGCAGTTGATCGGAAAATCTTGTTAGTTCGCATAATTCCAAGAGCCTCCCGTGCATTTCCTCCTGGGATTTTCCGACGTGGCGCGCCATCAAAAGAACATTGGCGCGCGCAGTTAGATGCGGGAACAGGCCGCCCTCCTGGATCACGTAACCAATCCGTCGCCGCAAGGCGTCAATGTTGTCGAGCGTAATCGGTTCGCCGTCGAAGGTGATTGACCCAGAATCCGACTCGATCAGGTGAATTATCAAACGCAGCAAAGTTGATTTGCCGCACCCGCTCGGACCGATAAGCACGGTGGTCTTGCCGCGCCCGATATCGAGATTGGTCGGGAGCAACGCCGCTGCATCCCCGTAGCGTTTACTTACGTCGGCGAGTCGAATCAGCGCGCTCATTGCTGACGAGTGATGCAGGCAATCCTGCCTGCAAGTTCTCGGTATGCAAACGCGCTACCTGCAGACGGGATTGTCTGCCTCACGTTGTGACCATGAAATAGAAAACGCCAAACAGCCGCGCATTGTCAGTCCACATTCGAACAAACTCGAATCCGACTTTGCCGGCGAGCGTCGCAAATTCTTCCGGCGCGTATTTGTAAGAATACTCCGTGGTGATCTTTTCGCCCCGACGGAAATGGAACTTCTGTTCGGCAAGATGAACAAACTGATCGACTTCGCTGATGAGATGCATTTCGATGCGACCGGCACTCGAATTGTAGGTGGCGCGATGCCGCCATTGATCCAGATCGAAATCTGCGCCCACTTCACGATTCATGCGCGCTAACAAGTTCAAATTGAACTGTGCCGTAACGCCAGCGCGGTCGTTGTAAGCGGCTTCAATCACCTGGTGGTCCTTTTTTAAATCAACGCCGATGAGCAGCCCGCCATTTTCCCGGCAAACATTGGCAACGCGGCGTAGGAATTCCATGGCTTCATCCGGTTCGAAGTTGCCGATGGTAGATCCGGGAAAATAAACGACATTGCGGGCAGGTTTGTGATTTGGTGTAGGCAGCACCACAGGTTGCAGGTAGTCGGCACAAACCGGCAGGATTTCCAGGTCGGGAAAAATTTTCTGGAAAAGAGCAGTCGATTCACGCAGTTGCTTCTCCGAGATATCAACAGGGATGTAAACGGCAGGGTCCTTAAGCGCTTCGACCAGAATACGCGTCTTGGTGCCGGCCCCGGTGCCGAGTCCGATCAGCTCGACACCCGGTCCGAGCTGCGATGCGATCTCGGCGCGGTTTCGATCCAGAATGTCGATCTCGGTCCGGGTGATGTAATATTCTGGCAGCTCGCAAATTTTTTGGAACAACATCGCTCCCCGTTCATCGTAAAAGTATTTGCACGGAAGCGTCCGTGGACTGCTGGAAAGCCCGCCAATAACGTCTGCAAGAAAATCCGACGATTCCGGCGCGGAAATCTGCTGCGGGGCGGTTAAGGAATCTCCGGACATTGCGAGATTGGAAGCGGAGCGGCGCGCCCGGCGGTCGCGCCCTACCAATTCATTCTGGATCGCGTGCTAGTCTGATGCCTGTAAACTGCCAGCGTTTTTCCGGTTGAAAGAAATTGCGATAGGTGCGGCGGATATGGTTCCGTGATGTTGCGCAGGAGCCACCACGCAACACGTATTGATTGCACATGAACTTCCCGTTGTATTCGCCGAGCGCCCCTGGTGCCGCGCGATAACCGGGATAAGGAGAGTACGCGCTGCGCGTCCATTCCCACACGTCACCGAACATTTGGCGAAGACCT
>WNFO01000310.1_pt1 | contig 34660 bp, 35 predicted proteins | sample 5400251 | NCBI WGS metagenome assembly WNFO01 (sample SAMN13153354, study PRJNA577476) | soil metagenome | isolation source: 100 cm saprolite under Madrone tree | place: USA:California | collected 2016-06-14
TACGTCGGGCTAGTTTCTCCCAGGGGAGGATGGAATGGATTTCGAAAAGGATCATTTCGACGATGAGACGGAGTTGTCTCCGCTGGAAGAAGAGGAAGCCGGCGATTCCGATGAAATCGTGGAAACCGAAGAGGAAGAATTGATCATCGCTGACGATGATGCGGACCAGGAGGCGGCGGCCAAACCGGCCTCCATGCCGGCAGCGAAACCGGCCGCGAAAGCAGCTGCGAAAAAGCCAGCAGCCAAGGCGGCCTTAAAGGCCAAGTCCAAGAAGGCAGCCAAGAAGCCGGCGAAAAAGGCAGCCAAGAAAAGCAAACCCAAGAAAGCAGTCAAGAAAAAGAAGAAACGCTAGCAGGATTCTGCGCCTTTAGGACTGGCCCGGACTTCCGTCCGGGCCAGGTTCATTTATGAATCGGACCGTCGAAACGGTGCCGGAATTTCCCCCTCGGTGCGTTCCAGATCGCCACGAACCCTTCCCGCGTCGGAATTGGGGAGCACAGAACCATCAGGCTTCTCGCTCTTTGAGATACGTATCGCTACCATACCCGAAATGAAACGTGCATTGGAGCAGATACCGCGCATGCGCGAAGGCGCGCAGTCCCAATTAATGCGCTGCTCAGACGGTCACTACTACGTGGTGAAATTCCCAAATAACCCTCAGCACCAGCGGGTTCCGGTGAATGAGATGGTTGAAGATGCTTGGAACTAGATTGGTACAGCGGTTGGGACTTCCGACGACGCCGGTCGAGATCATCTATGTGAGCGAAGAGCGCATCCACTTGACTCCAGACCTGTGCATGGAGATGCCACGGCAGCGCATACCGTGCAGGCCGGGACCGCAATTCGGTTCCAGGTATCCGGGAGACCCGCATCGCCTGGCCTTGCTCGATTTCCTTAGTTGCTGATCCCTATCCTTACACCAGCGGCTCGGACCAATTCTCCAGCGTTTCCTTTACCTTGTGCAGGAACTGGTGCGCGACCGCGCCATCTACAACGCGGTGGTCGTAGCTAAGCGTGACGTAGCACATGGAGCGGATGGCGATGGAATCATTGATGACCACCGGGCGCTTTTCGATGGCGCCGAGACCTAGAATGCCGACGTTGGGCTGGCTGATGACCGGAAGGCCGAACAATCCACCGAAGACGCCGGGATTGGTAATGGAAAATGTTCCTTCCTGGACTTCTTCCGGCCGCAATTTTTTGGAACGCGCGCGCTCGGCAAGATCGTTGAGCGTGCGCTGAATGCCCAGGATATTTTTCTCGTCGGCGTTTTTCACCACGGGAACGATGAGGCCCCAATCGAGAGCCACCGCGATACCCACGTTGATTTCCTTGTGCAGCACCACATTGGTTCCGTCCAGCGACGCATTCAGGGTGGGAAACGCGCGCAGGCCGCTTACCGCCGCTTTCACGAAGAACGGCATGAAGGTCAGCTTGGTCTCGTAACGCTCTTCGAATTCGGCCTTGGAGTTGGCACGTAACGCGGCGACTTTACTCATGTCGATTTCGTCCACCGAATATACGTGCGGAGAAACGTGCGTGGACGCCACCATGTGCTCGGCAATTTTGGTGCGCATCACGGAGAGCGGTTGCACTTCGTAATTGCCGAAGTACATACGCTCGCGCGGAACGGCCAGTTGCAGCGCTGGAATGTACTGCGTGCCGTGCGCTGCTTGTCCGCCCGGGCCAGCAGTGGGGGCGGGCGACAGGGAAGGCGGAGGCATTGCCGCAGGCCGTGATGGTTGAGGTGGCGCCTCGTACGCCCGAGCGGGCTCAGCAAATGGCGACGGAACTCCGCCGCCTCCGCCACCAGCGATCACGCTTTCGATGTCTTCCTTGGTGATGCGCCCGCCGGCGCCGGTACCTGGAATGCCACCGAGGTCGATTCCATGCTCCTTGGCCATGCGGCGAACCAGCGGCGAACTGTGAATTCGCGCGCCTTCTCTCGCAGGCGCGCTGGCGGCAGCTGCGGGAGCGGCCTGCGGCGCAGGTACGGCAACAGGTCCAGGTCTTGGCGCGGCGGCAGGCGTCGGTGGTGTCACGGCAACTGGTTTCGGCGCTTCTGGTTTTGCAGCCGGAGTCGCGGCTGGAGTCGGAGCGGGAGCAGGCACGGCAACTGCAGCACCGGCGCCGTCAATTGTCGCGACGACCGTGTTGATGGGCACGGTCTGCCCTTCTTTTACTTTTATTTCTTTCAGGACGCCCGCGGTCGGCGAGGGAATTTCCGCGTCCACTTTATCGGTTGAAATTTCGAACAGCGGCTCGTCGCGCTCGACTTTGTCGCCGGGCTTTTTCAGCCACTTGGTGATTGTTCCTTCAAAAATGCTTTCGCCCATCTGGGGCATTACGACATCGGCTGCCATTAGAGTCTCCTGTAAATACAACAAATTCTCTGCGCACTGTTGTCAGTAATCCGTTTTCAGCAATCAGTCAAAACCCATGTCAAACGCCAGTTACTTGGCTTAATTATTTTAGTACTTTGCCAGCGTGCGTGCTGCGTGCAGCACTTTCTCCTTATTGGGTAGAAAAAATTCTTCGAGCGATGGCGCGTAGGGCACTGGCGTGTCGAGCGCGGTTACTCGCATAAGCGGCCCATCCAGATCGCCGAATGCGCGTTCGCAAAGTATGGCGGCAATTTCGCCGGCAATGCCGCCAGTTTTGGTGTCCTCGTGCACCACCAGGCACTTGTTGGTCTTTTTTATGGAAGCGAGGATAGTGTCCTCATCGAGCGGCAGCAGCGTGCGCAGGTCGATGACTTCCGCTTCGATGCCTTCGTTCGCCAGGTCCGCCGCCGCTTCGAGAGAGGTATGCATCATGGCGGCGTAGGAAATAATGGTGAGATGTTTGCCTTCCCGGCGCACGACGGCTTTGCCGATGGGGACGGTGTAGTCTTCCGCGGGCAACTCTTCCTTGATGCGGCGGTAGAGAAATTTGTGTTCGAAGAACAGCACCGGATTGTTGTCGCGCACGGCGGACTTCAACAATCCCTTAGCGTCGTACGGCGTCGAGGGATAAATCACTTTCAGTCCCGGCGTGTGCACGAAATACATTTCGGGATTTGCGGAATGAAATGGCCCGCCGTGCACGCCGCCGCCGGACGGACCGCGAATCACGATCGGGGCGGGAGCGTTCCACAGATAGTGCCCCTTGGCGACGAAATTCGTGATCTGGTTGAAGGCGCAGACGATGAAATCGATGAACTGCATTTCGGCGATGGGACGCAGGCCGAGATAGCTCATGCCGCAAGCCGCGCCGATGATCGCCGATTCGCTAATCGGCGTATCAATCACGCGTTCCCAGCCGAACCGTTCAAGCAAACCTTCGCTGGTTTTGAATGCGCCGCCGTAGACGCCGATGTCTTCGCCGATCAGCACCACGGCCGGATCGCGCTCCATTTCTTCATACATGGCTTGTTTGATCGCTTCGAGAAAGGTGACCTGCGTCGCTATTTCCGGTTTAGCGTTCGTTTCTTTCGCCGCCGTAGCCATGGTTATCTCCGTGCCTTTCTCGCCGCGGATTTTGCTGGAACGACAGCAGGCTTCGCTGATTTTTTCGGCGCTGGTTTATTTTTTGCGCGAGCGTTGACCGGAGCCTTCACCGGAATCTTCGCTGGAATTTTCGCCGCGGATTTGGATGGAACTTTTGCGGCAACTTTCACCGGTTTCACGGCGGCTGCTTCGATGGTTTCCGCCACCGCTTCCGGGACTTCGGTGTCCTTTGACTTCTTGTCCGTGGCCGATTCGGTTTTTTCTTCGAGCTTCAGCGTGTCGCCAAAATGAATCGGGGCGCCGGCGCCGCCGGAGCCCTTTCCGCTTCCGAATCCCTGCACGGTCCAGACCGCAGCAACGCTCGATTTGGGTGGCGTCACTTCCGCAATGGGCCGCTGCCATTTCGGGGCAACCTTGTGGCAATCGTCGCCGGCGCAATAGACGCCCTGTTCGGCAAATTCCGCTGGAGGCATCGGAGAATTTTCCGCGAAGTCGCGTTCCGCAGAAAGGAGCTTCTCGATTTTCTCCTCAAATTCTTTTTTGCTTTTCTCGTCCAGCAATTTTTCGCTAAACAGAAATTTTTCGTACAACAGTATGGGGTCGCGCGCTTCCCAATACGCGCGCATTTCTTTGGGAACGTATTCGGCGGGATCGTGCTGCGCGTGGCCGAGCCGCCGAAACGTTTTCACTTCAATCAGAATCGGTCCTTCGCCGTTGCGCGCGCGGTCCACGGCTTCTTTGGCCGTGGTGTACACCGCAACGACGTCGTTGCCGTCGACGCTGTAGCTGGAAATACCGTAGGCTTTGGCGCGGTCGGCCAGATTTTCCAGCGGCACCTGGCGCTTGACGGGAGTCGAATAGGCCCACTGATTGTTTTCGAGCACGAGCACAAACGGAGCTTTTTGTACCGCGGCGAAATTCAGTCCTTCGTGGAAGACGCCGGTGGAGCTGCCGCCGTCGCCGATCCACGTCATGGCCACGATTTTCTGGCCGAGATAGCGGCCGGCGATGGCGACGCCGGTCATTACTGGAATCAAGTCGCCCAACATCGAAATGGGAGAAACGATGTGCAGATTTTCCAGGTCGCCGAAATGGCTGGTTCCGTCTTTGCCTTTGGTGGGCGAATCGTATTTCGCCATGTGCTGCATGAAAATATCGCGTGGTGGAACGCCTTTTACCAGCAGCGCCCCGATGTTGCGAATCATTGGCGCCAGCCAGTCTTTTTGCTCGAGAGCGTAGGCGCTGCCGACGGAAACCGCTTCCTGGCCCAGACTCGAATATAGTCCGCCGACAATTTTATTCTGGCGGAACAGCTTGACCATCATGTCTTCCACGGCACGGTTCAGCCGCATGAAGTAGTAGAGGTCCAGATATTGCTGCCGCGTCAATTCCTTCGTCATGCGCGCTCCCAAAATCTGTGCTGCGCCGTTCGAACCGGCGCGTTCTCAGGCCGAAACCGGCAACACCTGTTCGAATTCTTCGAGCTTCGCGAAAAGCTCCGCAGGCTGTGTGGTTCGCACCGATAAATCGAAAACTTCACCTACGTGTTTCGCCAACAGCGGCTTGATCTCCGCGAGCGAAACATTTCGTCCCAACAATTCCTCGAGCGACGTGGCTTTGCGATCCGCGATACCGCAGGGCACGATCATTTCGAAGTACCGCAGATCGGTGGCGACGTTGTAGGCGAAGCCGTGTGACGTGACCCACCGGCTGATGTGGACCCCGATGGCCGCTAATTTTTTCGCCGCCTCTTCTTTTCTCTCCGTACTCCGTGAACTCTGCGTTGCAATCCGCGCTTGCGCATCCACCCAGATTCCTGTCTTGCCGGGCTCGCGGCACGCTGCAATTCCCAAGTCCGCCGTTGCGCGAATCATGGCTTCTTCCAGCGTGCGGACGTACCAGACTACGTCGCGGCGGATCGCGCCCAGATTCAAAATCGGATAACCGACGATCTGCCCTGGCCCGTGGTAGGTAATGTCGCCGCCGCGCGTGGTCTCAAAGTATTCGACGCCTTTTTGCCGCAAAATGTTTTCGCTGGCCAAAAGGTTGGCTCGGTTGCCGCTGCGGCCCAGCGTAATCACGTGCGGGTGTTCGCAGAACAACAGCACATCCTCGATCGCGCCCGCCTTGCGCGCCGCCACGAGGCGCTTCTGCAGCTCCCACGCTTCGGCGTACGGAATCAGGCCAAGATCGACAATCGGGCAGGTACTCATGATTCAAACGTTGATCTGCAAACCGCGCACAGACGCAAAGGCATCGCCCATAGCTTCCCATACCGTTGGATGCGCGTGGACCATGTTCATCAAATCGTCGATGGTACCTTCAAGGTTCAGTACCGCGGCGGCTTCCGCCAGAATTTCCGTGGCCAACGGACCGATAATGTGAATGCCCAAAACTTCGCCAAACTTTTCCTCGCTGACGACTTTAATGAAGCCGCCATGACTGCCCAGAATGGTGGCTTTGCTGTTTCCGATGAAGGGGAACTTGCCCACTTTCACGGCGTATCCGGCGTCGCGAGCCTGTTTTTCCGTCAGACCGATGGAGCCGATCTGCGGCTCGCAGTATGTCGCGTTGGGAATGCGGTCCTTGCGAATCTGCTGCGTCGGTTTACCGGCAATGTGGGTGACAGCGATGATGCCTTCCATCATTGCGGCGTGGGCGAGTTGCGGCATTCCGGCGACGATATCGCCAATCGCGTACAAGCCTTTTTCTTCGGTTTCCATGTTCAGGCCAGCGTGTACGAAGCCGCGTTCCAGTTTCGCTTTCGATTTCTCAAGCCCGCAATTTTCCGTTAACGGCTTGCGCCCGACTGCCAGCAAAAGCTTCTCCGCCTGCAGGTTCTGCTTTTTTCCGTCCTTGTCGGTAAAGGAAACGGTCACGCCTTTAGCGTCTTTCTTGACGCTTTCCACTTTGCAGCCGGTTTGAATTTGAATGTTGTTCTTGCGGAAAGATTTGTCGAGCTCGGCGGAAATCTCTTCGTCTTCGACTGGTACTACGCGCGGCAATGCTTCGAGGATCGTTACCTGCGTGCCAAAGGAGTTGTAGATGGAGGCAAATTCCACGCCGACCGCGCCAGCCCCGACGACGATCAACGTTTTCGGAATGGTCGGTAACTCCAAAATCGAACGGTTGGTCAAAATCTGTTTGTGGTCGGGCTCGATGCCCGGAAGCGAACGCGCTTCACTCCCACTGACCATTAAAATGTTTGACGCTTCGATTGTGGTTTTCTTGCCATCCTTCTCAACGCTGATTTTGCCGGGCCCTTCATAGCGGCCCCAGCCTTGCACCCATTCAACTTTGTTTTTCTTGAAGAGAAACTCGATGCCCTTGGCATGCTTCTTGACGATTTTGTCCTTGCGGGCCATCACATTGGCCCAGTTCACTTGCAATCCGCTGACTTCAAATCCCAGCTCGGCGCCGTTCTTGAAATGGTCATAAATATCGGCGTGGTGCAGCAGGACTTTCGTGGGAATACATCCTACGTGCAGGCAGGTACCGCCCAGAAAGGGGTCTTTCTCAACGACGATGGTCTTCAAACCAAGCTCGCCAGCGCGAATTGCTGCCACATAGCCGCCAGGCCCGCTCCCAATAATCGCTACATCGTACTTTGCCACACGCCCTCACTTTCCACGTTGGATCTTGTCGCAGGCACCTGGTGCCGCCGGACTCCGGCGATCTGCGGTCATGCTAAGTGCCAGCCTATTGCGACGGCACTCGAATTGTTGCGGCGAATCGTTTCTTCGCGAGGGCCCGCACGAAGAGGCATACAGACGGGCTTAAAGGCCAGCGTGGCTTGCCCAGGCTCCAATTGGCTCGTCACGACCCGACAAATCAGAAATTTTAGCAGCGGCAGCGGCTGGCCGCAACCTGACGAGTTGAGGCGTTGACGCGGCACTCTATGGCTGGTATCCCGCGGTACTGAGGTACTGGCGGCGGGTACTCCCACGAATGAACCTTGCGGGCTAGTGACGGTATCGGAGCCCAAACGGATACTCCTTAGTGTCGAGAGTGGCTGGCGCGTGATGAGCGCCGGTCGCAAAGCGGAGACACAAGAGTGGTTATAGCCAGTTTGGTTCTCTGCATGATTTTGATTCTGTTGAGCGCCGCCGGAAGCGACAACCCGCAGAAAGCTGTTGCTGTCGCCAAGCGCCCAAGACTTTGATCTTCAGGCTGTTTCCCTCCGACCCCCACGCCCGAGCCGCCGGCACCCCCACCGGCGGCTCACTTTTTTTGCCAGTGGCCTGCAATTGACCATCAGCGCTCGAGAATGTCCTTGTAAATATTGAAAGGTTAATATTGAGAGTGACGGCCAGCCGAATGGTAGGTTTGATTCACGAACAACGTCCGTCATAAAATAAAAAAAGGGGGCCGGTGCAAGCCCCCTTCGTCAACTGACCCCCCAAAACCAGAACACAGTCGAGGTTGTGTTCCGGCCACCCCGGGAAGCCAATATTTTTATTTGTAGGAGTAGCGTGCAAGTCGGGTGCCAGCCTTGGTCTTATGGCCGGATTGAGTTCATACGATTGAAACAATGGGAGTTAGCCGAGGGGAACTATCTGGGGTCTCGAAGGGAATACCTAAAATCCTACAAAATCTCACAGATGGTTGAGGGTCTGCCTCCGTTCTTTGGGAGGAGACAGCGATGCTAACGTCAAATCAGGGAGAAAAACGCCTCAACTTCCACTCAACCTCCAATTGTTGCGCGGATCGCCGACGCAATGGCTTCGCTGAACCGCTCCACATCCGACTCGTGCTCGGCTTCGACCATCACGCGAGCCAAAGATTCGGTGCCAGAATAGCGCAACACGATCCGCCCGTTGTTGCCAAGCGTTGATTCGGCTTCCCACAGCGCCTTGGCGACTTCAGGAATGCTTTCCAAAGGCGGCTTGCTCTTCACTTTTACGTTTACAATTGTTTGCGGGTAGTCTTTCAGACCATCCACCAGGGCGTCCAAGCTTCCGCGTATCGCGACCAGCGACGCCACCTTTACCGCCGTCAGCAAACCATCGCCTGCTGGTGAATCGTCCAGAAAGATGATGTGGCCGGATTGTTCGCCGCCCAGGGTGTTGCCACTCTTGAGCATTTCTTCCAATACGTAACGGTCACCGACGTTCGTCCGCGCCATCGTGATGCCGTCTGCGGCGAGAGCGCGCTCCAATCCCAGATTGGACATGGACGTTGCCACGACGCGACTTCCGGGCAGTTTGCCGACGCTCTTCAGGAATCGCGCTGCCGCAAGCAAAACCCCATCGCCGTTCACGATTCTCCCAGAAGCCGAAACAAACAACGCGCGATCGGCATCGCCATCGAAGGCCACTCCGAGCGAAGCCTTCTCGGCGGCAACCCGTTGCTGCAATTTCTCGAGATGCAGCGAGCCACAGCCTGCGTTGATATTTTTTCCGTCGGGGTCGGCGCCGATGGTCACTACGTCGCAACCGAGAGAAAGAAATAATTCCGGTCCCAAGCGGTACGCGGCGCCGTTCGCACAATCCAGCACCACCCGCAAACCCTTCAGAGTCGTGCCATGCAGCACGCGACTGCGCAGAAAATCCAAATACTGCGCGTGGAGCGAATCATCGGTGGAAAGTCTGGCGCCTACCGAAGTTTTCGCCTCGCCGAGGAATGGGTCAATTTCCGCTTCAATTTCTTCTTCCACCGCGTCCGGAAATTTCATTCCCTGGTGAGAAAAAAGTTTTACGCCATTGTCTTGAAACGGATTGTGGGAAGCGGAAATCACCACGCCAGCGTCAAAATCATTTTGACGGACCAGGCAGGCCACTCCCGGTGTCGTCAGCGCGCCTGCGAACGTCACTCGTACTCCTGAATCCTGCAAACCAGCGGCGAGAATGGCCGCGATGTGCGGTCCCGATTCGCGCGTGTCCATGGCAATCAACGCGTGCGGCGCGGAATGCTTTTTGTGCAGATAAAGGCCAGCAGCGCGGCCAACCGCGTACAGTGTGGCGTCGTCCAGAGGCGGCGTTCCGGGAACACCTCGGATGCCGTCGGTGCCAAAAAATTGTTTTGCCATAGAGGATGAGGATCTTAGGATTTGTACTTGCAAACCCTGCGTTGTTATCGGCCGTGGCTGGAAGGCGCACTCCCTCAGAAAAAGTTTAGCACAACGCTCGACGGCTCCCTGCGGAGCAAAGTCCCGTTGGGCTCTGGAAACTCCGCGGCACACCGCAAATTTCGGGCTTGCATGGTGTGTTACCTTGATTGCTTGGAATTCGATGGAATCCCGCTTGCACACAACCGAAAATCCGCCGAAGGAATACGCACGTCTGGTAGGTTCGACCTTCAGCTTACGCGTGATCGCCGCCGCCATTATTTTGCTGTTCGCGTACTACGCGCAAGGCGTCGTCATTACGCTGGTGCTCTCGATTCTTCTAGCGTATTGCCTCGATCCGGTCGTGGAATATCTGGAACGCTGGCACATTCCGCGCACCATCGGCTCCATGGTCATGGTGCTGTTGCTGTGCACGGTGATTGCCGCGGTGGGCTACGGACTGTGGTCGCGCGCATCGGATTTCGCCGAAAGCTGGCCGAAATACAGCGGCGTGCTGCGCCATGCCGCCAATTCCGTGGAAGCTAAAATCAGCGGCATCGAGCATGGCGTTGATGGAACGCCGCCACAAAATCTTCGGGTGCCGCCGCAATTCGAACCGCCACGGGACACCGGAATTGTCCGCAACTTGATTATTCGCAGCATCGGCTCGCTGTACGCCTTGTTTCTGGAAGTTACGTTCGTTCCGTTCCTCGTTTTCTTCATGCTGGCTGGAAAGCGCGAGGCATGGCATGGCACGCTGCAGCTTTTTCCTGCTTCGCGACGCACGCAAGTGAAAGAGATGTTGGATGATTTGCGCGTTGTGCTTCGCGACTATGTGCTGTGGATGAGTGTCGTCACATTGATGGTGATTACATTCAGCAGCTTGTTTTTTTGGGTTGTGGGCCTCGATTATCCGATCCTTCTCGGAATTGTCTCCGGCGTTTTGAACATGGTGCCGTATATCGGAGCGGTGCTCGCCTGGCTACCCGCGTTTATGTTGGCGCTTACGAAGTGGCAGACCATCGGCTGGTTTTTGCTGATCGCCGGCGTGCTGACCGGCATCCACATCTTCGCGTTGAACTTGATCGCGCCGCAACTGGTCGGCAGGCGGCTGCGCTTGAACGCTGTCGCAATTACGGTTTCATTGCTCTTCTGGGGATGGGTGTGGGGCGGCATGGGACTGCTTCTGGCGATCCCAATCACGGCGACGCTCAGGGTCGTTTGCGATCACACCGAAGCCTGCAAACCCATCGGCCGCTGGCTCAGCGCCTAATCGCGCTGCCTCACGCAACGGATTAGCCAGTATCACGCAATAATCGAACAGCAAAGAGAAATTCCTCGCTTTGCTCGGAATTATGAAATTAGGGGCGGGGTCGCCAGACGAAATCTGTGAGCGCAACGCTAAGCGGAGCCGCCACATGAGTCGGTTGCAGCCGCGTCATGGGATTAGTTGCGTTATCGGCCGGGGCGGCCCGCACAATTTCCGGCGACTTCAGGAATCGCACCAACTGCCAGCGCTGCGGCTCCGGCAATTTGGACCAGGCAGGCATTTTCTTTCTTACCACGCCATTCGTCAGCAGCCAGAATAGCGTTCCAGGAGTCGCGTTCCGCACTTCGGAAACACGCAAGCTCGGAGCCTTCCTCCCGCCCTTGGCGTCGTCACCGTGACATTCCGCGCAGTGGTCTTCAAAGAGCAATTTGCCGGCGGTTACCGCTTCAGGGTCGTTCTCCAGCGGATTCGCGCGGTTCACCGCTTTTTCAGGCGCTTTGCGAAGTTCGGCGTATGTATCGGCGCTCAAGTGAAATTGCAGGCTGTTGAGCCCGCGCCGGGCGGAAACGCTATTCGCGGACGACTGCGAAATCGCAAGCAACATCGCGCTGAGCAGAAGCGCCACGATCACGAGCTTCATGATTTCGCTCCAAATAACTGACGCAGGATCCGATCGAAGCCCGTGATTTCGCGGGAGACTCCCCAACGCAGCAGAAATTTGTGACTGTTGTCGTTGAGACCGAACCCGGGCGAAAGACGCAGCGTCCATCCGCTCGGCAGATTCCAGCCGGCAACCGGCGCCAGATAATGGGACGTATCGCGCAATCCAAAGCTGTGGCGATCGCCCAACCCGCCGTACAGTTCCGCGCCGAGAATAAAATTCTGACGGCAGAAATTGCAGCGTTTCGCGGACGCTTTGAGGGCCAGCGGCCGGCTCGCTGCCAGAGCGTAGCCAAATTCCCACGGCTCATTCGACAGGTTTTTTTCGGCGATGATATTTTCGGAAAAATTCCAGCCTTTCGTGTTGCTGGAAAGAATCAGCTTCAGCTCGATTTCGCGCTTGTGCTCGCGTCGCGCTTCACCATTTGTGTCCGTGAAGTCCGCTTCCGTATCATGGCCGACGATTTCCTTCAGCGTCTTGTCGGCTCCGTTAGTGTCTTCGAACTCGGCGTACAGCACAGGATTGATCCAGTGCTCGTGCTTCAGCACGCGAAACCGGTTTTCCCACTTGAATCCCGTGTACACCGTGCTGTCATGAAACGTAGTCTGCGCGTCGAGGTAAAATTCGCTGGTCCACCAGGCCTTGACGCCATACTCAAACTCGGTCCAGTAGGAGTGGAAATTGTTTCCGGCGCGTTGCGTGCCGAACGTGGAGAAATATTCAACCTCAAGGTTTCCGGGCTCCTCGAGATTGTGGCTGTAAGTGACAAAGTATGGATTTTCCTGAGCCTTCAGCGGGCAACAATGGACCGGGAAAATCAGCACAAGCGCGGCGACGAGGGAAATACGAACGTGGTTCAGGCTAATCTCCTTGTAAAGCATTCTTTGGAATGAAATAAGACTAACTTAGTCGTATATTAGATGCAAATGAATTGCATATAGTTTCTGTATTCTTTTTCTTGGAGCATTTGACTCAGGCTGCATCTGGGAGCAATTCTGTTCCGGGCTTGGCGCCGGGAGGCGACAATGAACTCTGATTCCGTGATTCTGCAACTGTTCGAAGAGGCTTTCGAGCGGAAAACCTGGCATGGGCCCAATTTGTGGCAAGCATTGAAGGGAGTTCCGGCAAAACAGGCCGCCCGGCGGCCTGGCCCGGATCGTCACAATATCTGGGAAGTAGCGCTGCACGCCGCCTATTGGAAATATGCCGTCCGGCGGCGCTTGCAGGGCGGCAAGCAGGGATCGTTCGTCATAAAGGGCAGCAATTTTTTCCAGCGCCCGCAGCCTGGGAAATTAACGGAAGCCGAATGGAAGGCCGATAAGGCAATCCTGCGCCAGGAGCACGAAGCCCTGCGCGCAGCCATCAAACAGGTTTTAGCCAAACCGGTTTCGCCAAAAGTGCTACGCATGCTCTGGGGCGTGGCCTTCCACGACGTGTATCACGCAGGCCAACTCCGGCTGCTGCGGCGCCTGACGGAAAAACGAAAAAAGATCTGACAGTGCTGATTAGGGAGGACGTTACGTCGGACGCTACCCGAGACGCGGGTTCTCGTAATTGTGCAACGCCCGCAAAGTATCGTTCAGTTCCGAGGGCTCCTGGAACAAGCGGATGGCAGCGACACCAGCGGCTCCGGCTTGCAAACAGCTTTGCGCATTTTCCGTGGAAATTCCCCCGATGGCGATTACGGGAACCGCCAAGGCGCGGCAAATAGTCGCCAGCCGATCCAGCCCTTGCGGCGGCCCATAGTTGGCCTTCGAAGGCGTGTTGAAAATCGGACTGAAGTAAATATAGTCCGCGCCGGCCCGCGCGGCGCCGAGCGAGGCTCCCAGGGAATGGCACGAAACTCCAACCAGAAAATCGCGCTTTTCGCTACGCGACGAAAAAAATTCATCGCGTAAGCGGCAAGCTTCAGAGACCGGGAGTCCGTTTTCGCTGAGGTGAACTCCACCCGCGCCACAAGCCAGCGCCACATCCAGCCGATCATTCACGAACAGCCTTGTCGCTGCCCCAGCTCTAGAAATTCGCCGCAAAGACTCGTGAACCAGCTCTTCCCATTCTTTGCCGGAAAAGTCTTTCTCGCGCAACTGGATCCAGTCGACACCTGCGGCGGCCGCTCGCTCCACACTAGCGAATAACAAGTTGTGAGCGTCCGCGGACGTGGAAAGCGGCAGGCTGCGGCGGTCCGTCACGTAACAGAGGATCGGACACGCAGGCCTAGCGGGGACTGACACGCGGAGCTTCCGGACGCGAATGTAACAACCCCAACGCGACAAAAATATCCAGGACGCCGAGGCCGCTGATCAGGCCCCTCACGGAAGGATGCAACGCGAACGACATCAATGCGGGAAAGTGTATGAGGAAGTAGTTCCGTTCCCAGAAACTCGACCACGGCAGATACAGCAGTAGCGCCCCCATTTCAAAGCACAACACAATTATCATCGCCCGCAAGACTTTATTCATGAATGCCGGAAGACCTGGAGACGCGCGCGATCAGCGCGTGGTTTTCTGAAGAGCAGCGATGCGATCCGCTACGCCGCGGTAGTCGATATTCACAGCGTAGACCTGAGAAAAACTCTTCAGCGCCGCATCCAGGTCGTTCGCCGATTCCTGGGCAACTCCTAAATCATACCGCAAGGCCAGCGTACTTTCCGCGTCAACGCCGGGAGTGCGCAGCGCGCGCTCGTACCAGATAGCTGCAATCGATGGCTGACCCTTTTCCATGAACGCCAGGCCGAGCAAAGTGCAGCATTGCATGGCGTAGCGAAATGCTTTGCCCTTTTCATTGGCCTTAGCGACTTTTTGAAATTCGCTGATGGCTTCCTCGAGCAGTCCCATTTCGCGGAACGCAATGCCCAGGTTGTAATGTGTCTCCAGATCCTCGTCTTCCGCTCCCATTTCGCCGATTTCCGCGCGGAAATCGTCAAATACCTCTTTCAGATGATCCGGTTCAGCGGGCGCTGCCGGAGCTTCTGCTTTGGCCGCAGCGACTGGCGCATTTTCCTTTGCCGCAGGCTCGGAAAAAGAAGGCGTCAGTTGGTCGATGCCGAGTTGATCGATTTCGTTTGCCAGGTCAGCGAGGAACTGATCCGAAGCCAAGACCTGCGAACCGCTCAGGGCAGCTGGTTTTGCCTGCTCTGCAGTCGCGGCTGGCTCGGGCTCTTCCGGTATTTCGGTTTCCGGCTCTGGCGTCAGAACGAGTTCATACTCCTGATCGAGCTCAATTTCCGCGGCAGGCTCGGGCTTCGACGCGGCCGGAATTTCCGGCTTTGGTGGCAATTCTTCATTGCCGCTTTCCTCAATGGGAATGATTTCAATGCTTTCTTCCGCCGCGTCCGCTGATGATTCCGGCGCCGGGCGTTCCTCGCTCATTTCAGGGGGTGCATTAGGCAAAGCTTCAGAAGAACCAGCGTTCGTCGCAGCGGCGTGCGCGGGATCTTGTGCCGCTGGACTCTCGATTGGAATCTCAAATTCGGAGACTTCAGCTTCTTGTGGAACTGCAGCAGCAGGCGCCCGGTTCGCTGGCGCGACTTCCTTGACACTGCTCTTTTCCACAGGTGGCGCTTGCGGCTTCACGGGAGGAGCCGCTTCACTAGCCGCTCCCTGATCTAGAAGCGAAGCCCACTCGTCGGACAAATCCACTTCGTGCACCGGCTTTGCTTCCGAGGGTTTCGGTGGCGGCGGCACGCCGGAAGAGACTGGCTCAGGCACCGCTTCTTTTGTAGAAACGAAAACCTCTTCTTGCGCCGCTTTTTCGGTTGCGGCAGGCAATGCGACGCTTACCACAGGCGCGGAAGGGTTCGCTGCTGCGGCTATTTCTTCATCCGAAAGGCCGGCAGCGCGTTGGAACCTGCGGCGCAATTCACCGAACCGTTCCGCGCCCGCCGCATCGCCTCGTTCCTTGTGAATTTCTTCGAGCCGCGCGGCAAGCTCCGCCGTGCGCCGGTCGTCGCCCGCGCCCAGCACAAAATCCAGAAGTTTCTCGAGGGTCGGCGTGTGATTTGGCGTGCGGCGCAGGATCGCCTCAAGCAGTCCGATGGCCTTCTGCGTCAGACCGTAGCTCGCGAACAAATCCACGTCGGTAAGCGATTGAGCAATGAATTTCTGCGTCTCTTCGTCCAATTGCACTTCAACGATCGCAGCAGCAGCCACTCGCTCTTCCGGGGGCGTATCGAGTTCCGGCCGCAGCTTTGGCGCTTCCGGCTGCGGAATTTCCGCTTGTAGCGTCTCTTGCACCGGTTCCGGCTCTTCTTCCGGCGCCGGCAAGCCCATTCGCCGCAAGACGTCGTTTAACTTCCGCTTGCTGGAATCGCTTTCTGGCTGGCGGTCCACCAACTGTTCGAAAACTTCTTTCGCGCGGGCGAGCTGCCTTGCGGCAACCAGGGCATCGCCGAGTTGCGCCAGAGCGTCGGGCATGCGGAAGGAATCGCTGGTCCGGCCATAGGAGTCGACCAGCCACTCAAGCGGTTCGAGCCGTCCGGGCATCTTGGCGACCAGTTCGTTCAGGAGCTTGGTAACCGCATCGTGCTCTCCCGAATCGAGCATCGGAATGCGCAGCCGGGACACCAGCGCAAGCGTGCGCTCGGTTTGCTCGGATTCCAGCAGGGTTTCCGCCACTTTTTGCGCCAGACCGAAATTCTTTTCATCGCCATCGAACACCCGCAGGGCTAACGCGGTGGCTTCGTCCCAATTTGAGGACTTGAGATATAGATCGAGAAGAAATTCGCTTTGTTCGCCACCCTTTTCCAGGCCGGGAAGGTTTTTCAGAAACTCGGCGGCATCGGCAAAGCGCCCTTGCGAAGAGGCCGAGCGGGCTTTCACCGTAAGCGCGGCGGCGTTCGCCGGATCTAGCTTCAGCGCTTTGTCCGATTGCTTATCGGATTCCGCATGGTCGCCGCGAGCCAGCGCCCTTTGCGCCGCCGAAACATACGTTTCGACCGCCTCGTTTGGCTTACCCATGACCTGATACAAGTCTGCCAAGCGAATCTGGATGCGAAGATTATCAGGTTCCGCGAGGAGCAGCTTCTTCAACAGCGCGACGGCTTCGCCCTGCCGGTTGTGCTTCAGGTGAATTTCCGCCAATTGCAAAAACAGCGGGCGGGCTTCGCTCATCACGCCCTGCTGCACGTACAGATCGGCAAGCCGCTCTAGTGGCTTGATCTCTTCCGGGGCCAGTTTTGCTATGCGTTTGTAAACGGCGATGGCCTTGGTCAAAAAACCGTCGCCGACAAAAATTTGCGCCAGGCGTTCAAAATACTCGATGGCTTGGAAAGTCTCGCCCTGCCGGATGTAAAGTTCGCCGATGGTCATCAGCGTGACCTGATCCTTGGGCTCGTATTTCAGGATCAGCTGATATTCCGCAATGGCCTGGGGGACCTTGCCTTGATTCAACAGTTTCTGTGCGGCTTCGACGTATTTGCTCTTGTTATAGGCCATGCGTGAACCCGGAGGGCGCTTGATTGAATTTCAACCGCAAGCGATTGACGCAAATCTAACCGCAAAGCGGTTGGCTGGCGCTTCCAGGACTTTCTCCTCAGTTCTAATGCCATAAAGCAGACAACAAAACAGCCACCGCAGAACGGTCGGCTCGAACACAAATCGGCAAGCGCCGCCGCAGACCGGCAGCACGCCACTCTTGTACGCTACAGGCGGGGGATTGGAGAGTCAACGCGGGCCCTACGCCGTGTGAGCAGGCAGTTATCCCCGTGACCGATACGCTATTCCTGGTCGTCGTGTTCTGCAGGAAAGCCGCTAATCGGGCGGGCACTACAGCGGCAGTGGCGTCTGAATAGCTCCAGTGGACCAGCAGCGCGACTCGCGTACTGGCGCAAACGAGTTACGGTGGAGAGGCGTCGGGCCAAGGCGCTTGAGGGCTTCGATATGTTCCGGGGTGCCGTAGCCCTTGTGCTGCGCCAATCCATATCCCGAATAAATCAGGTCCCATTCGTTCATGCGCGCATCGCGGTGCGTTTTAGCCAGAATGGAAGCTGCGGCGATCGAGACGCTCTTGGCGTCGCCCTTGATCAGCGATTTCTGCTCGATCAGCACATCCAAATGCATGGCATCGAGCAAAAGATAGTCCGGCACGATCGAGAGTTGTTGCAGCGCGGCGGTCATGGCTTGGCGGCTGGCCTGATAGATGTTCCAGGCATCAATGCGGGAGGCATCGATCTCTGCCACGGCCCACGCGAGCGCGTGTTCCTGGATGCGCGGAGCCAGCTCTCCCCGCCGCTCAGGCGTCAGTTTCTTGGAATCGTCCAGGCCAACGATGCGGCGCTTGGGATTGAGCACTACCGCCGCGGCGACCACCGGACCGAACAGCGCACCCCGCCCAGCTTCGTCAATGCCGGCGATGCGCGTCCAGCCAAGCTGCCGCGCCGCTCGTTCGAAACGGGATGAGCACATGCGCGTCATGCGTTGTTCGCGCAAATTCTAGCACGGCGAACAGTAGAAATTCGGATTAGCGCTTGTGGAAAATGCGATACCGCATCCATCGCATTCTAGGTCCGCGATTATGGCGGCGGGATGAAAGTTTGCGGCCACTCAGACACGATGATTTTTCCCTCGGATGTCCGTTGCAGCGTCGGCGCATAAACGCCACGGAATTCACGGCGCCACCACTGACCAGTGGCTCGCTTCGTGGCGCGATCAGTGAACCAGTATTGCCACACCACCGAACGCACGAATTTTGGCGGCGATTGCGCAAACGGATTGGAACGAAACAACGCCAGTACGTCTGGAGTACCATTGAGAAGTTGTTCTTCCGTTCGAATCACGAACGGATTCTCTCGCCACGTTCCAAGCGAGGCGAACCACAAGTTCCATTCGAATCGCGGCTGGTACGGAGCGTAAATTCCCGGCGCTTCCTGCAAATTTTGTGGCTTGTAGCGAAACGCATAGGCGACCCAGTTCGCGCCGTTGTTCGAACCCTGAAATTCAATCTCGTACCGCGCCCATGTCATCCTCCCGAAAAGTCCGTACGAGTTTGCGATTCGAAACGGGTCCAGCGCTGCCACCGGCGCTGCCGGCAGTGGCAATCCTGGTGACATCTGGCGCAACATCAGAAAGGCCATTGCATAGAAAACCCACGCCAGAAGAAAGACCTTAGTCCAGGGCCCTATCGCTTCGAATACCGCTCTCACGGTTGAGCGTGATTCAAATGCACCAACACCCTCCGTCACGACCTTCGACGCTTCGTCACCGGACGTGGCCAATGAGAGTGAAATTGGTTCACTCGGTCCTTCAATAGATTTAAGCAGGCTTGTATACCAGGGACCGGCTGACGCTTGTTCCAAGTTTGTCCGCACAGCATGGCACCAACCCTTTGGGACAAATCGCACCAGAAAAACATCGTCCAGCAAAAAAATCCCAAGCGCGAGAACGAGGTAGTTCAGAAAAGCATAATTTGCAGTCAGGATGATTCCCACCTGCAAGAACGTCACGAAGAAGAAACAGACTATCCTGGTGCGCCGCGGCAACCAGAGCATCCACGGCACCAGCAGTTCCAGGCAAAGAGTTACAAACGCGGTAGCCTGGTGGAACCAATGCGGAAACTGGTGCGCATACCAGCCGACCCAAGTCGGCAATGGGCCATTCTGGTAGTACTCGTTCATGGCGCTCAGATCGCGCCAGGTCGGATCGCCGCCAAAATATTTCGCGACCCCGGATTCGAAGTAAATCGTGAACCACAAAAGCCGCAGCAAAAAGAGCGGGGCCCTCGCAGCAGGATCTCGCTCTCCTAAACCTGGTCTCCAGCCGCGTGGCGCGAGAAAATAACTGATAAACCCCGCGCAAAGCAGCATGCCATCCGATTGATAGCCGGAAAAATCCTGTGCTGCCACGACAAACGAGAGGAAGCAAACGAAACAATTCGCCAGCATGAGGCGCGGCCAGAAATTCACGAAGAGCAACACCGACGCGATCAGGCCGGCCCAGCACAGAATCACGAGCGCGTGGTCACCGCTGGCCAACCACAAAAGAGTCGGCGCGTACCAATATCGTGCCCGGCCCATGACCTTGGCAACTTCTTCCAGGTAGGCGCCGGCCGGCAACAAACCCTGCGGCCCGAGCATTCCGCGGATCTGAAATAGCAGCGAATAGAACGCAGAGAAGTAAATCACGCCGAGCGCGCGCAGAAACAGCCACCGTGGCACAAGATGGCCCGGCGGTCCCGCGGGGCCGGGCTCCACCCACCAGCCCGTCATCCTTGAAGCAAAAGTCTTCATCGGCGAAATGATAACGCGGGAAGGCTGCCGACTTACCCGGTAACAACCGTAGCTGCAGACGCAGATACAACTGCGGTCAGGACTTTTTCTCTACATGCAGGCTGCAAGTTCCGTCCGCGCATACCGCGCGATTCCAGCGATAGCGATTGCGCGCAATCCAACCGTAAACTTTTCCTGCAATCCAGTGAATTCCCGGAATCAGCAGAATCCACGCGACGAGCTTCCACCCCGGAAGCAACGCTCCAATTCGTGCCCAGGCATCGCTTCCGCTGAACACTTTGCCGTTCGAATCGACAGCTTGCATCAAACGCAGCGCTTCGTCCTGGTTCACTTGCGGAAATCGTTGCTGCGCAGCCGGGTCGTGCAAATCGAGGAATTCGATGCGCCGAGCCTTGTCGAAACGCCGCGCACGCTCTGCGCTTCCTCGGCATAGGTTGCAGGATCCGTCGAAAAGTACTGTAAGGTCAGCCATCGAAACACGCTCGGCGCCGGTTAACCCTCATTTGCCATCATCTGATTTGAGTGTATCGCCGACCTCTCTGGTTACTCCGTTTTTCAGCCGGAAATCTCAAAAAAAGAGGCCCCTCGAATGGGGCCTCTTCCACAAATTTGCATAATAAATCTTAACCGCCGCAGGAGCTTACGCCGACGTCCCGGAGCTTGCCGCGACCACGGCTGCATCCACTTCCTCGCGAGCCTTCCCCGCTCTCTTGATGCGGGCGGCTTTACCGCGCAGCTCACGCAGGTAATAGAGCCGTGCGCGGCGGACATGTCCCTTGCCTGTCACTTCAATGGATGAAATCGTCGGCGAGTGCAGCGGAAAAATACGCTCGACGCCGGTGCCGAAGCTGACGCGCCGCACGGTGAAAGTCGCGCTGGACGCGCGACCCTTCTTCGAAATCACCACGCCTTCGAACGCCTGGATGCGTTCCTTGACCTTTTCGCCTTCGCCTTCTTGCAGGCGCACATTTACCTTTACGGAGTCGCCAGGGCGAAATTCTGGCAAATCTTTGCGCAGTTGCGCGTCGTGTAACTTGCGAATAACCGGATTCATTTTCTTATTCCCTGCAGACCCACTCAGGCGGGGCCAGCTCTTCTAAGACAAACTGTAATTATACGTAATTTCCGCACTTTTTCCTAGCGCGAATCTCAAACGAAATCAGAACAGTTGTGCTTAGCTGGCACAAGACTGTACGCAAGCATGCCCGTTGCCCAAACGCTAAGCTGACACCGACCGCGGCGATTCGCGCTTAATGATCCGCTTCGCGAACTGCTCCATCTCTTCTAACTGCGGGCTGAATTGCAGCAAGACCAAATCCACGCCAGCTTTCTCAAATTCGGCAAGCCGCTCCGCCACCTGTTCTGGCGTGCCTACTAATCCCGACCGCAATCCGCGGTTAGAAACAGAGTAGTCTTCGAGCGAAACGCGTTGTTCGAGCTGGGTTCCTGCCAGCCATTCCTGATAATTGGCATAACCGGCCGCGGATTGCTGCACATCCGTAATCCGCCGCACCTCGTCCTCGGCCTCGCGTTGCGTTTCCCGAACCACCCCGTAGCCGGCAACTCCAAATTTCAGCGGTGGCAAATCATGTTTTGCGCGGCGCTCGCGAAGATCCCTGATTTTTTCGCCAACGCGGTCGGGTGGGTCGCCGTGCATCAAGTACGCGTCGCACTTTTCCGCGATTAACTCTTTCGCCGCCGGCGATTCACCTCCTGCGTAAAGCGTGGGTCGTGGTTTCGAAACCGGCTTCGGCTCCAGGACGTTGTCTTCGATACGATAATACTTGCCCGAATACGAAAAATGATCCTGCTTCCATGTGCCGTCCAGAACGTCGAGCCATTCCCGCGTACGCGCGTAGCGGTCGTCATGCTCTTCGAATGTCACGCCGTACTTCCGCGCTTCGCCAGCCCACCAGGAAGACACGACATTCAGAGTGAGCCGTCCGTTGCTGATGTGATCGATGTTTGCCGCCTGCTTTGCCAGAAGCGCAGGCAAATGAAATGTCGGGCGCACCGCAACCATCAACTCGATGCGCTCGGTTACCGCGGCAAGCGCTGCGGCGGTGGACCACGCGTCCAGCGATGCCGCTTCCACTCCCTTAATGTCATTCAGATTCAGTTCGGCGATCAGCGTTAGATCGAAACCAATCTCTTCACTGCGCTGCGCCAGCCTCTTCACATAAGACCAGCTGGCCTGCATGTTTTCGTTCTCGACGTTGCGCAGCCAACCGCCAAAAACGGGAAGCCAGTATCCGTATCTCATCGCCGTGCCCCGCTTGCGACTGGCTTCTCGTCACGGCCTGAGTCTTGCCGGGCGGCTTCATGGCGAATCGCTTCCTCAATCAGGAAGTCCGCCAGCCGCGCGTATGGATCGAATCCAATCACCCGCACCGGATCGGCGACAAAATTCGAAAGTGCATTCACGTCGTAATAGAGCTGCCGCCCTGTGCGGTCGTCGGTGACATATTCGATCCCGCCAACCTCCACTCCCGCGAGCGCCATAATGCGTTCCGCGTCTTCGATCACTTGTGCCGGCGGCTTGTAGCCTTCAACGGTCATCCCGGTTCGCGGCGCATCCGCCGGACAGGCAATGCGCGTCAACTCTTCGCCTTTTGTGCTTTGACAAATGTCCGCGGGGCACAAGTTGAAACTCTCACCGGTAGTATGAATTTTGATCGCGTACAAATATTTGCCGCCCAGAACCTCAATTCGAGTAATCACGCCATCGCGCGGAGTGAATGCCTCCTGCACTAACGCGGTCGAATCGATGCCAAAATACAGACGATTCTCTTCCACGGCGCGCCGCAATTCTTCTGGAAAAGAAAACTTTTCGATTCCGGCCCCGCTCCCTCCGATGTTTGGCTTGATTACTACGGGATAGCCGATGGCCTCCGCTGCATCCAGCGCCTGCGAAACGTGATTGATCACCCGCGTTTTCGGGTACGGCAACCCCAGTTTCTCCAGATTCGTAAGCTGCTGCGCTTTCGAAATTTCATGCGCAAAGCCGCGATAGCCATTCACCACGCGCACGCCTTTTGCCTCCAAGTGCGCCAGATAATTCAGCGTGTAGAAAACGCAGTGGCCCAGCCCGCGTTGCCACGCCGACGGACTCATTCGGTTGAACAGTAACGAGAACTCTTCCTCCGCGGACGCCGCGTCATATTGCTGGTTCCTGGCGTCGATTTTCTTCCATGCAACGCCACGCTCGTCCAGTCGCTGAAACAACGGGCGGAACCAGTCCGGATGTTCGTAGTAAATCGCGATCGGACGCTGCAATTCGCGCCGTCGTTCGTTCGTGCCGCTGCTCATTAGGCCCCGCCTTCAACTGAATTGTTGCGCACGCAGAAAAGCCGCTCTTATGAGCGGCTTTGCAGATCTTGCTATTTCTCGCTGAATCTAAGCCGCTTCGCCGTCTCTCATTGGATGCCTGCGCCACGACAACAATAACAAGCCTTAAGACATTCTTTTTGTCCGGACATCATCATCGGCATGCTCTCACCGGTTCCTGTCGAATCTGACCCGAGTCTCCCACGGCTATTGCAATAACCGCAAGACCCGGGGATTTATTCCTTATTCGCAAGATTGTTTCGAACAAAACCAGACACCGCAAGATCCGGACGGTTGCGGCGCGTTTTCGCAAGCGCCTGCTCACGGCGCCATTTGGCAACTTCAGCGTGGTTGCCGCCGATCAAGACCTCCGGGACCTTCCACCCGCGAAAATCCGCTGGCCGCGTGTAGTGCGGAAAATCCAGCAACAAGTCAGCATCCGCCTCCCGTAAGGACGCAGCATGCTGCGCACCAGCTACGGAAGCGTGTGCCTCAAAGCGCTCATTTTGCGAAAACGATTCGTTCTGCGAAGACGCTTCATTCCCCAGCGCACCCGGCAGCAGCCGCGTCACTGCATCCAAAATTAACGCCGCCGGCAATTCACCCCCAGACAAAACAAAATCTCCAATCGAAACTTCCTCCGTAGCCAGATGCTCCGCCACCCGCTCGTCCACGCCTTCGTATCGTCCGCAAATAAACAAAATACGCTCAAGCTGCGCATAGCGCCGCGCCGTTTCCTGCGTAAATTTCCTGCCCGCCGCGGACAGCAACACGATCGCAGCATTCGAATCAAGTTCGCGTTTCGCCGCCGCATCGCCCATCGAATTACCGAGCAGGAATTCCACCGCTTCGAACAGCGGCTCCGCCTTCAACACCATGCCTTCGCCGCCGCCAAACGGCCGGTCATCCACCGTGCGATGCTTGTCTTTTGCGAAGACACGCAAATCCTGCACATGGATTTCGATCAAGCCCGATTCGCGCGCTTTGCGCACGATGCCATGCTCGAGCGGGCCAGCGAAAAATTCCGGAAAAATGGTAATCAGGTCAAAACGCATTGCGCATCAGTTTAGCGAAGCCAGCGAGTGATTGTCATTGAGCGGCGCGAAGCCGGGGAATCCAGCGGGGCACGTGCCGGCAATACTCCAGATATTGCTCGCCGAAAATTTTGCGCAAGTGCGGTTCTTCATAAAGGACGATGAACAGTTGGACGCAGGTAGCAACGAGCGCCAGATAAAGAACAATAGGAAACGACCAGAAAAGCACCGCGCGGGAAGCTATCAGCAAAAATACTCCGACGTACATCGGGTTTCGCACAAAACGATAGAGGCCGTTCACCACGAGATTAATTGGCGCGTCAATCGGCGCGGGCGAGCCAAGGCCCCTCACGCTGAAGTCCCACGCGCACCACAAATAAATCGCAGCCCCAGCCAACAACAACAAAAGGCTTAGGATTATTTGCCACCGCTCCGGTTCGACGCGAAAAGGCGCCTCACTAAAAGCACGCTGGGCTTGCGTCGGCAGCCACAGCCCCACCGTATACGGCACAATCGCCGTAAAAATTGCCGTCCTCAACAGGACGAGAAGGGTCTTCCCGTTCCGCATAATAAATTCCTGCAGCTACAAGTCGCGCAGGCCTTCCGGCAAGCGAACTTCGATCCGCCGAGCCGCAATTTCGATCGTCGTACAAATATCCTCCGCAAGAGGCACAAGTAATTCACCGCGCCAAGTATCCACGGCCAGCAGCGGCGTGCCGGGCTGTCCTTCGCCCGGAAAATAAACGTCGCGCACTTTTCCAAGCAGCGCGGGAGCTTCCGCAAGCGAGCACGGCGAAGAACTGACCGGCGATGCGCTCGCAGCAAGCTCAAAAACCGAGCATCCAATCAAATCCGTCACGAAAAAACTTCCTGAGGGCGCCTCCGCACGCTGCTCAAAAGGAATCTGCACTTCCATCCCGCGCAATTTCTCCGCATCGTTGATCGAATCCACCCCTTCGAAATGAAACACCCCTTTTCCGGAGTGATTGCGATCCACCCAAAACTCGCGCAACACAACCCCACGCCGTGCGCCGGATTCCGCACGAAGAGACATTTCTTTTGTTTCAGGAAGCCGTTCAGGAAAATCGGTCAACAACTCGGCGGCAACTTCGCCTTTATTTCCACGCGCGCGCAGAATGCGCGCCACGGTCACAAACTTCTGCTCTGGGGAAACACTCATTCGGTGAGGACTACTCTTCCAGAATTTCTAGCGTGAAGCGCTTGTGCAGCTTCATTCCAGAAGCACCCAGCAGCGTACGCATGGCTTTGGCCGTGCGTCCCTGCCGCCCGATCACTTTGCCCAAATCCTCTGGATGCACGCGCAGCTCAACCACCGTAGCCTGCGGCCCGTCGACGGTCTCGACCTTCACGTCGTCCGGGTGATCCACGAGTGCCCTGGCGATCTGCTCCACCAGTTCCTTCATTCCGGCACCTCCTCTTCCAGCACTGGGTTTGTAAGTACAAACCCAGCACGCAGTTCACTTGCGGGGATCAAGCGGATTACATCCTTAGATGCAGAACCCCCCTTTGCCGCAGGGGGGTCGCTAAAAAATCCCAGAAATTAGGATGCGCAAGGAACTCTGAAATTACGCGATTTTCTGCAGGCGAATAAAACTCTTCACTGTGTCGCTCGGTTGAGCGCCGGTTCCGAGCCAATACTTTACGCGTTCGGCATCCAGCTTAATCTCGGCAGGCTTCTTCAGTGGATCGTACGTTCCGACCAATTCCACCACTCGCCCGTTACGGGGCTTGCTGCTCTCAATCACCACCACACGATAAAACGGCTTCTTTCTCTTTCCAATCCTGGCAAGGCGAATCGTTAGCACAAATGCACTCCTCCTGAACCTTCAATTGTAACCTGCAAGCCTGTCGTTGAGCAATGCGATTCCGGGTATGGCGCGGATTGCCTGATTTACAAGGGCTTGCCTATTCCCTAGCACTATCCTATGCTTTCCCTAGGAGTTCCCTATGGCCACGCTTTACGTTGAAAATGTCCCCGATGATCTCTACGAAGCGCTCCGCAAACGCGCCCGCAGCCAGCGCCGTTCCATCGCCGCCGAAGTCCTGGAATTGCTGCGGCAAAACGTTCCCACCGAAACCGTGCTCAAACAGCGGCGCGCCTTTATGCGCAAGCTGGATGAGCTGCGCGCATCCTCCGAACGGCGCGACGGAAACTTTCCTTCCACTGAAGAAATGATCCGGGAAGATCGATCCCGATAATAAACTTTGCATGCAAATCCTTATCGTTGACGCGAGCGTGGCCATCAAATGGTTTCCTCCATTTGACAGCGAACCGCTGGCTGCAGAGGCGCGCGCGCTCCTTGACCGATGGAGCCGGGCGGAGATTCAAATCGCCGTTCCCGATCTCTTCTGGGCAGAGATAGGCAATATTCTCTGGAAATCCGTGCGCGTTGGGCGATGCTCGCGATCGGAAGCGGACGAGTTGCTTCGCACCATGCAGATGATGAACCTGCCGGCAATCCCTTCCGCGCAGCTCGTTGAACTCGCCCTCAGCATCGCGTCGTTCCACGGTCGGGCAATCTACGATTGCCTTTACGTCGCATTGACCAAGCAATCCGGCGCTGAGATGGTGAGCGCCGACGAAAAGTTGGTGAACAGCCTGGCAGGACACTTCCGGCTCAAGTGGCTCGGTACGTTCGCTTGACCGACTGGCACAAATTTCGTCTTCGGTTCGTCAAGAGGTGTCGCGGTCTCACAATCCCGCGTGCGCGGTCGGTGAATTTTAGTGCACGTACGGATAGATCTCGTCGACGATCCAATAGTTCGTCAGCACGATCGCGAAAATCACTCCGGCCAGCCACAGCACCCAGCGCCGCCGCCGCCATACGTCACGAAAAGACGAACTCTGCAACGCGATGTCAATGAAATAGGCCGCGCAGTAACAGGCGTTTGCGATCAGCCCGAGTACCGTGAAGATGCCCAGCGAAGTCAGCGTGAGCGCCGGCCGGAAATGCGGCCAGGTCGCTATCAACCAGGTGCAGACAATCGCGATCAGCGCCAGGTTATAGGAAATTCGCCGCGGTTCCCAAAAATGCGCCGCATCGGCGAGCAGCTCTCGAATCGGAGCCGAAGAATGTTGGAAATCATTGGAGGGATTTGCGTGGGCAGTTTCCATACGCGCCTCACGAAATGAACTCGGAGCGGTACGCCAAGTATACACTGCGGCTTCGCCTTGTCAAGTACTCTTTATGGTAAAGCGATGGTCCGTTTACCGTATCGGTTAAACGGCTGCGCGACGAGGAAAGTTTTTTTCTGAGTTGTCATTCCGAGTGGAGTCTGCGGCGCGAGGCATCTCTCGTCTTTTTCGCTCAACCGGAACAGGAACAATTAATTCAGCCGGTTTAATCCGTTGAATGCCGCCGCCTTGTAGCATTCCGCCAGCGTCGGATAATTGAACACCGTGTTCACGAAGTACGTCACTTTACCCTTCAGCGAAAAAACCGCCTGCCCGATGTGCAACAACTCCGCGGCTTCTTCGCCATAAATATGAACGCCGAGCAGCTCCAGCGTCTCGCGGTGAAAAAGTAGTTTCAATCGACCCTCCGTATGTCCACTGATTTGTCCGCGAGCGATTTCGCGATAGTACGCCACGCCCACTTCATACGGCACGTCTTCCTGCGTCAACTGCTCTTCCGTTTTGCCGATAAATGAAATTTGTGGAATGGTGTAGATCCCGTAAGGATACGTCGCCGGATCGCTTTGAATTTTTAAGTTGAACGCAGTTGCTGCCGCGATACGGCCCTGCTCCATCGAAACCGAAGCCAAGCTGGGAAATCCGATCACGTCGCCAACGGCGAAAATGTGCGGCTGCGCGGTTCGGTACTCGGCATCCACGTGAATCCGCCCGCGCTCATCCGCGGTGACTCCTGCCGCCGCCAAATTCAGGCCGTCCACGTTTCCCTGGCGCCCCACTGCGTACAGCAGCGCGTCGCCCATCACCCGCTTCTTGCTCACCAGCATCGCCGCAACGCGTCCGTCCGCCAGCTCTTCGACGCTTTCGACTTCTTCATTCAGGCGCATGGTCACGCGCCGGTCGCGCATGTTATAGGTCAACGCCTCAACCATTTCGGTATCCGCAAACTCCAACAATCGCGGCCGTTTCTCCACAATCGTCACGCGCACGCCCAGCGTCGCAAACATGCAGGCATACTCCACGCCGATCACGCCACCGCCAACCACAATCAGCGTTTTTGGAATCTGTGTCATGTCCAAAATCTGATCGCTATCAATGATGGTTCTGCCATTCACCGGCACTTTCGCGTTGACCGCGGGCTTGGTTCCCGTCGCGATCAATACGTTTGCCGCTTCCAGTTCGTTGCGGCCATTGCCGTTTTCCACTTGTACTAGATGCGCGCCCAGAAAACTTCCCGCTCCATGCAGTAGTTCCACTCCATTACGCTGCAGCTGCGCCTGAATTACAGCCACTTCATTCTCGATTACCCGCTGTACGCGGTAATTCAAATCCGCCATCGTCACGACTTCTTTCACCCGATAGTTCGCGCCGTAAAAATTTTGATAATAGAACCCGGAAAGGTGCAGCACCGCTTCGCGCATGGTTTTGCTGGGGATCGTGCCAGTATTGATACACACGCCGCCGACCGCTTCGCGCTTTTCAATCACCGCCACTCGCTTGCCGGATTTTGCCGCTTGGATGGCGGCGCGTTGCCCGCCCGGTCCGGAGCCAATCACAACCAGGTCATACGATTGCATTTAGGGAGTCCTGTGCGGCCGATTCGTCGGTGGGGCCTTCGGGGGCGACGCTGCCTGCCAGGACAGTATAAACCGGCGTCAGCAGTTTGCTGCGTGCCTTTGCCGCGTGCGTGTCAAATGGAGAAGCCACCTGCTGCGCCGCTCGCATCAAATGTTCCTGCACCGAAATTCCGTGGCCGTTGCGGCCAGCGCGTGTACGGGAAAATTTTCCGTCCGCACCCAGTAGTCGCGCCGCACGCGTATCCGCCAAATAGGCAGGCAGAATTTCTTCTTTTATCCGCCGCCGCAACCCCTCGTCCTTCAGCGGAAACAAAACCTCAACGCGCTCGTAAAGATTTCGCTGCATCCAGTCCGCGCTACCCAGATAAATCTCCGGATCGCCCGCATTTTCAAAATAAAAAATGCGGCTGTGCTCCAGAAATCTTCCCACAATACTCCGCACGCGGATTCGGCTGCTCACTCCGCGCAGGCCCGGCACCAGCGCGCACTGCCCCCGAACGATTAAATCAATCTCCACTCCGGCTCGCGAAGCGCGATACAAAGCCTGAATCAGCGGAGGATCGACCAGCGCATTCATTTTGGCGATGATGCGCGCCGGACGCCCGCGCTTTGCATTGCGCGCTTCGCGATCGATCAAGGAGATACAGCCCTTGGCAAGATCGCGGGGCGCAACCAACAGCGGTTTGAAGTTGGGCTGCTCCGCATACGCAGTCAGAAAATTGAACACGTCATTCACCGAAGCGGTGATCGCTTCATCGCAAGTCACCAAACTGAAGTCCGTGTAATACCGCGCAGTCGACGGATTGTAATTCCCCGTGCCCAAATGCGCGTACCGCCGGATTGTTCCGTCCGGATCTTCGCGTACCACCAGCGCCAGCTTCGCATGCGTCTTCAGCCCGACCAATCCGTGAAACACCTGCACACCCGCTTCTTCAAAGCTGCGCGCCCAGCGAATATTCGAAGCCTCGTCGAAGCTTGCCTTCAACTCCACCACCACCGTCACTTCTTTTTTTGACGCCGCTTCCAGCAGCGCCCGCGCAATCGGCGAATCCGTATTCGTGCGGTACAACGTCTGCTTCATCGACAGGACACGCGGGTCATGCGCCGCCGTCTCCACAAAATTCACCACTGCATCATAGGATTCGTACGGGTGGTGCAGCAGAACATCGCCGTGCCGCAGCGCCGCAAACATCGAATCCGCATCATGGCCTACATGTACCTGCCGCGCCGCAAATGGCCGATACTTCAGATCCGGACGCGGTGTTTCTTCGTACAAATGAAACAGCCGCTGCAAATTCACCATGCCCGGCACGCGAAACACCAGCGGCTCATCCAGTTCGAACGTCGTCACCAGCCGTTGCACAATTTCCGCATGCGCGCCGGCCTCGATCTCCAGCCGCACCGCCCATCCTTTCCGTCGCTGCGCCACTTGCGAGTCGATGGCTTCCATTAGATTGCGCGCTTCTTCTTCTTCCAGATACAGATTGCTGTTGCGCGTGATGCGGAACGGCGCCGACGCCAGAATCTCGTATCCCCGATACAACTTCGGTGCATATTCCGAAATGATTTCCTGCAGCGGGACGTAATGAATCGCATTTCCGACTGCCGGCACGCGCAGCAGCCGAGGCAGCGCTCGCGGCACCGTAACCACTCCGAAGTACGGTTTGCCGTTTCCGCCGCGCCTCCGCCGCAGCAAAAATGAAATGCACAGCGCCTTGTTCAGCACATGCGGAAACGGATGCGAAGGATCGACCGTAACCGGCGTCAGCATCGGCGCCACTCGCCGGTTGTAAAAATTCTTGGCAAACTTCTCTGCCTTCGCGTCCAGCCCGGAAAATCGCAGCACACGAATCGCTTCCTTCGCAAGTTGTGGCAGCAATTCCTCGTTCAAGCATTTGTATTGATCGCGCACCAGGCTGTGCATCGCCTGCGTAACCAGCGCCAATTCTTCTTCCGTCGAAAGTCCGTCCGGACTGCGCTCCGCCGAGCCGTGTTCGATGCGCTGCAGAAAGCTCGACACCCGCACTTCCACAAATTCATCCAGATTGTTCGCGGTGATCGCCAGAAATTTCACGCGCTCCAGCAGCGGATTCCCGGGATCGCCCGCCTCTTCCAGCACTCGCCGGTTGAAATCCAGCCACTGCACATGGCGGTTTAAGTAGTATCGAGGATCGTCCAGAATCGTTCGGCGCATGGTTGTGCTCGCAAAAAAAACGAGGAAATCCCAATGTGCACTCGACTATTGGGACTCCTAGTCTGGACGAACTCCTGTTACAACCAGATGAACGATTGCCGCGCGAACTCAACCCAAAGTGTTGTAACATCCCTCGCCGCAGCCGCTCGAAAATCGAGCTCTGCGATGAACAAACGACAGCGCTGCAACGGTGACCCATGAAACGGAAATTACTTTCCCTCGTATTGCTTTTCGCAGCCGCAGTAGCTACCTCGCACATCGCACTATCGCAAACTCAGCCGCCTCCACTCATTTCTCCCGACGTTCATTCCGATCACACCGTTACCTTCCGCTTCCGCGATCCCAACGCCAAAGAAGTCGCTGTCCAACTCGAAGGCTCCACCAAACCTGTGCCCATGCAAAAAGATGATCAAGGCGTCTGGAGCGTCACCACTGATCCGCTCACTCCCGATTATTACGGCTACTCCTTCCTCGCCGACGGCGTCGCCGGCCTTCTCGATCCCTCCAACTATCGCGTCAAGCCAAATTTTCTCTATCGCGCCAACGAAGTCTACGTTCCCGGACCGGCCACCCTTTCCTGGGAAATCACCGACGTTCCCCACGGCGAAATCCATCACCACTTCTACAAGTCCGCTGTAGTCGGCGACCATCGCGACTTTTTTGTTTACACTCCGCCCCGCTACGACCCTCGCGCCAAAGAAACCTATCCTGTGCTTTATCTCCTGCACGGCTACAGCGACAACGCCAGCGGCTGGACCGCGGTCGGTCGCGCCAACATCATCCTCGACAACCTCATCGCGCAGGGCAAAGCCAAACCCATGATCATCGTCATGCCGCTCGGCTACGGCGAACCCAAAGTTCTCGAGCCACATTCCGGCGTTTTCCACGATCCCGACATCACACAGCGCAACTTCGACAAATTTCGCGAAGCCCTGCTCACCGAAGTCATCCCCAAAGTCGAATCGGCCTATCTCGTGAAGAAGGACCGCAATTCCCGCGCCATTGCCGGCCTCTCCATGGGCGGCTCAGAATCTTTGCTCACTGGACTGAATACTCTCGATAAATTTTCCTGGATCGGCGCATTCAGCTCCGGTGGCATCACGCCGGAATTCGACAAGGAATTTCCGTCGCTCGACTCCAAGGCAAATCAACAACTCCACCTGCTCTGGATCGCCTGTGGCACCGACGACCACCTGATCGAACTCAATCGCAATCTCCGCACCTGGGTGGCCTCCAAATCCATCAAACACGCAGACATCGAAACTCCCGGCGCCCACACCTGGATGGTCTGGCGCCGCGACCTCACGGAGTTCGCTCCACTCCTTTTCCACTGAAGCCTGTCCCGCCTCGATCAAAATGTCCGTTCCGCAGTTGTTGGCCATAATATTCCCCACCTCCTGCTCACGACGGCGCAGAGTGTAGAAAAAATTTATTTTCATGGACTGCTTTAGTTAAGCAGGCGCATTTCTTGAAGAAGAACGGTGTATCGCGGATCGTGCTCGATGCTCTTCAGAAAAGGATTGCCTTTGATACCTGTGAGGGCTCCATCGCGCTGTACCCGCGCACGCTCCTGCCACTCGAACGCCCGGCTGGATTCTTCGCGGAAGGCATATACCTCGGCTACTTGGAAAGCCGCGCTTGACCCGTACTTGTCCATCAGTTCGGCCAGTGCTGCCTCCGACTACTTTTTTCGCCCGAGTGCGTGATACGCCAGGGCCAGGCCGACCAGGCCCCACTCGGGTCCTTTCTCGCGTGCCATCTCGGTAAGCGCCTTATGAGGTTGCAGCTTTACCAAATATATCGAGCCGATTTGGGCATGGATGATCGGGCCTGGAGGGTTGAGATCTGCGGATTTTGTGGCAGCGGCGAGGGCTTCGTCCAAGTGGCCTGCAGCTAAGGCGATGTGCGCCACGAGGCGATAGGATCGCGGGTTGAGCGGGTCCCTTTCCACCGCCTGGCGGGCCAACTGCAAACCCTCCTCAAAGCGGCCCGTCGTCTTTGCGAGCGCTGCGGCTCCTCTCAGAGCCGACAGATTACCAGGCTCCAGCAACAGTGACCGCGCAAACGAACGATCAGCAGCGGCCAGAAACTGATCGAGTGCCACACCTCGAGGACCAGATGGCAGGGCCAATCCACGCACAAATATGAATTCCTGCGGCGTGATGCTTGGTAATTAAGTCTGAGCGCCAGACCAGCGCGCTCGCTGAATTCACCGTCTTGGCTTCATGCGAGTTGTATGCCCCAGCTTCGCATGCCTCGCAGTTCACTGGCTCACTACCGACTCCTCGAACTGGACATACCTCCACGCTCTTAAAGAATGGAGCCGTTCTAGTCGTGGGCGGAGCCGACGGTGCCGGCAATACACTCGCCTCCGCGGAACTATATCAATAGGCGTGATTTGCTATCTAGTATTCAACGCCATTCCTCGAATATGCTCCAGCACTCTCAGCAGACACGGCCTACTCCCTTAAACACGTCTACGGAAATTGGGCCACCGGCAAAACTAGGCTGCTCTTGTCTTCGTTTTCGCTGAAGCGCAAACTGGTAGCGAAATATAGAAACTGATCGAGTGCCACACCTCGAGGACCAGATGGCAGGGCCAATCCACGCACAAATAAATGGAAAAAGTCGCGAGTTCCTTTCCGATCCCGACACAACTTTACTTTTTGCGCTACGCGAGGAGCTCGGCCTCACCGGAACGAAGTACGGTTGCGGCGAAGGGCAGTGCGGTGCCTGCACCATACTTCTGAATGGCATGCCGCGGCGTTCGTGCCAACTCTCCGTCAACGATGCCACCGGGAAATCCATCATCACCATTGAAGGCTTCGAACAAAGCGGCCTGCTTCATCCCGTGCAGCAGGCATTTCTTGATCGAGGCGCGTTTCAATGTGCCTACTGCACGTCGGGAATGATTGTCAGCAGCGTCGCGCTCCTTGAGAAAAATCCCAATCCCAGCGAGCCGGAAATCGTGCAGGCCCTACAAGGAAACATCTGCCGCTGCGGCACACATCCCAGAATCATCGCCGCCGTTCAGCAGGCCGCCAAAGCGATGCGTGGAGCAAAATCATGAGCGCTGCTCCCGAAAAATTCATTGTCGAACCCGAACGTTACGAGCTCCGTTCCAGCGCGCTCCATCATTTCAACTTGCAACGCCGCGACTTCTTCAAAGTAATGGGCGCGGGCATCGCGATTTTCACCGTCGCCGCAAACGCCTCAGCCGCGCAGGAATCCGGCGCGCGTCGGCACGATGGCGATCAAGACCAGCCAAAGAATATTTCTTCCTGGTTACACATCAATGACGACGGCGTCGTAACCGTCTTCACCGGAAAAGTTGAAGTCGGCCAAAACACTCGCACCACTCTGGCCCAATCGGTCGCGGATGAACTGCGCGTTCCGCTCGCCAGCGTTCGTATGGTCATGGGTGATACCGCGCTCACGCCGTTCGATATGGGTACGTTCGGAAGCCGCTCCACTCCCTACATGTCGCCGCAGCTTCGCCGCGCCGCGTCCGCCGCCCGCGATCTGCTCCTCGAACAAGCCGCTACAGAATGGAAGACCGCGCCGGATAAATTAACCGCCAGAGACGGAAAAATCACCAATCCCGCGTCCGGAGCAATATTGACTTACGCGCAACTCGCGCAAGGCAAAACTCTCGCGCATGATCTGCCCGACGCCGATCCCATAACT